>CACRXB010000048.1_pt1 | contig 3673 bp, 4 predicted proteins | sample 5377071 | NCBI WGS metagenome assembly CACRXB01 (sample SAMEA6061848, study PRJEB28556) | metagenome | reverse complement strand
GGGGCTTTTCTCCAATTCCAGCAGTCTGGCATCCTCTTCAGGGGTCAGTCGGATAAATATCGGCGCACTCATGTCGAGAGTATAGCACACAAGAACTTAAGTGCGGGGCATGCGGCCGCCGATTGGCTTACCCGACACCCGTCGTTTCATTACAACCGGAATACCGGCCCTCGAAGCTGCCGCTTGCGGTTGGCTGACGGCAGCGGCATGCCGAACGGATTAAGAGCATGTTTGAAAAGTGGGCAGCCATTAGGGAGGGTTGTCTCTCATCACTGTCGGCCGGGTGAGATTGCGCCCGGGCGGTACAGTCGATATCCGACAGACCTTACTGACGAGCAGTGGGCAATCGTTGAACCCCTTTTCTCCCTGCCCCGAAACCCGGCGGACGACCCCGAGAAGTCGTAAACAGGGCCCTGTATGTCCTGCGGGGCGGTATCCCCTGGCGGCCCTGGGGCACTGGATGTGGCGCAAAAGCGGGGGTTCTGCAAGAACAGGTCAGCGAGCCGGGCCCCAGCGCGGCAGTCAAGACGACGGAAAGGGAGGGCCTCAGAGGTTAGGACGGAGTCTGGCAGACACGCCGCCTGGCCTGTACATCCTGGGATATCCAGGACCCGGTTGGTTAGAAGGATCGGCTTGAGGTAACCCTGGGTTGGGAGCTCGAGGTGGTAAGGTGCCCGTGGTCAGTTGAGCCGCTGTCCGAGGTTGCGCTGTGCAAACCACCCAGGCGCTGCTTGGCTTGGGGTGAAAGGCGGCAGTTCCTGGCTGAGACTACGCCGCCATGGTCAGACTGGCTGGCGGACCACAAACACACTTCTCCAACATGCTCTTAGCCTTGAGCGCGTGGCGGCAATACCCTGAAGCCCTGGGCGGCGAAATCCTCGTCGATGGCGAAGGCCACCTCGATGCCCTCCCGCCGCATGAAGACGAAGCTTGTCCAGTCCACCAGGCTCAAGCCTCGCTGGCCCGACGCAAGAAGTGAGGCCACCGCCAGCTCGTGGAGGCGCTCGTCCACGAAGGCCACCTCCAGCACGGGAGCCACGTCCTGGGCCAGGGCCCGGGCCGCCTCCATGCCCAGCCGACGCTGCACCAGGGCGAAGGCCTCAACCAGCACGTAGTTGTGGGTCACCAGCGCCTCGCCCGATTCGACCAGCTCGCGCCAGACGGCGGCGGCCACTCCATGCCAGCGGTCGTCCCTGTCCAGAACGGCGTACAGGGCTGAGGTGTCCACGAAGGTGGTCAACTCAGCCCTCCGCCAGGTAGCGGTCGTGCTCCTCGGCCACGTCGCTCCGGCCCGAGGCGAAGCGGCCGACCACGGCTAAGGCCCGCCGACGCGCCCCGGCCCGCCCGCCTGCAGAGGAGGCCAGCAGGCGGTCCACGGCCCGTCGCACCAGCTCGGCCACGGATGTTCCCTGGTCGGCCGCCAGCCGTCGCAGGGCCGCCACCTGTTCGTCTGTGAGGATGACCTGCGTCCTGCCCATGGCGGTATACATTATCGCGCATGAAGGGTCTCCAATGCAACACCGACGCGCTGACCTTCAGGGCTTTCCAGTTTTCAGGGTTTTCGGCGGGTCAGCAGGCTTAGACCCCGGTCAGGCCGGGCACTTAAGGCCGCGAACCGGTAACCCAGGGTTCTTAGCAGGTTAAGGGCCAGGTTGCGGATCAGGCTGAGCCCCGGCCCTATCTTTCGTCCATGCAGCCGGTCTTCACTGAAACTCACCGCCGGTTCTCAATCTCCCAGTGACCACGCAACCGGCGCACTAAGGCGCCCAACTGACCCACCGGCAACCCATAAGAGCTCCTGCTCGGCCCAGGCTCCGGTCTCAGACCGCCTTGAGAGCCGGCACCGACGCCGCCGGATAACACCGGGCGCGGCAACTGCCGCGCCGCCCAGGCCAGCCGTATTCGGCCTCAAGATAAGCCCCAAGCTCAGAGCTCTCCTCAAGCCGCCGACCATGGCCGGCCGCCATTGGCGGCCCCGGACATCGGGGGGCCGGTCAAATACCCCATTGCCCCATTCTCGACATAAGCGCCTTGCGCTTATGTCGAGAATCTTACAGCCGCCTCCATCTCGGGCCGTCCCAGGTAGCCCCCCCCTTTTTCGACCACCTTCCGGACAACCGGTCCGGTCATCAGCCCCGCATCATTGTTGACATAAGCGCTAGGCGCTTATGTCAACAATCCTTGCCTTCTAGTGGCATCCGCTCAAGGAGTGCAATAGCAGCCTCCGTCTTATCTTGGCCCTCGGCTACAACCTGACCCAGAACCAACCCGACCCGGGCTTGTCCCATAAAGGGGTGAGGGGTTAAGATTATGGCGAGATGAAGCGGTTAGACATTCAGCGACCGAAGGCGGTTTTCGAGCTTGCGCACAAGCTTGCCCAGAAGCGCTTCGGCGAGCTGGATAACGCCCCGCCCAGGCAGGGCCACCCCTGGGTCTATCCCCACTCCCTCTATGCGGCCCTTTTGATTTTCAGGGCCTACTTTGGGCTTACCTACCGGCATACAGTAGCCCTGTTCAAGGACCTTTACCCGGAAAGCCCGTGTCCCTCGTTTCAGTCGCTGCAGCGTTACATGAGCCGCAACTTAAAACCCGAAGACCTCCAAGGGCTCCTGGCAGAGCTTAAAAATCAGCTTGAGCGGCTACTTCCGGATGATGCCGTCCCTTTAGTGATTCTGGACACGACGGGAATAGCCCACCGGGGCCTGACCCAGAAGCTCAACTACAAACGGGGCGCTGAGGTCCGGCGGGTTCGGGGTCACAGCCGGCTTGGACTCCTGGTCCGATACTACACCGACTTAAAGCTTTTAGTCATTGACGGGGTTGCGGCTGGGCCGGCCTATGCCTCGGACATGGTTTTAGGCAGGCGAGCGTTAAGACAGGGGACGAAGCCAGGACCCCTGCTGGCGGATGCCGGATTTGACTCGGTCGAAATCTGGAAGGAGGCCTTTGAGCGGGGCTATCACCCGCAGATTCGGCTAAAAGGTGGCGGTGAGGTTAAATCCGAACTAAGAAAGCCTGGTCAGAAGCTCTTTGAGCCGTTTCTTTACCGGTTTCGGGGCGTGGGAGAGGGTGTCAGCCGGCTTCGCCGGCGACCCGGCTTAACGGCCCGGTGCGGTGGGGCTAAGCCCCACCGCTGCCGGAGGTTGCCCTCAAGCGGGTGCTGCTCGAGGCCATCTGCTACGACTTGCGCATCCTGCTGACCCTGATTTTATTTGCTCTGCTGCCTGCCCGACCGATTCGAGCCGAACCTGGCCCCTCTAATCTGATTTTGTAAGACAAGCCCACCCGACCCTGTGACCGAAGGCCGCAACTACCATAAGGGGCGCCTCACAATCCCGCTTGCTACCCCGCAGAACTTTCTCATCCAGGCTTATTCGCTCCGCATTTACGGCCGTTAGCCAACCGTTAAACGCCTCCAGCAGCAAAGGCAAATCTAAACGGCAAAGGAGAGTCCTGAACGTTTCGAGGGCAGGTATCCGGTTACGGTGAAACGGCAGGTGTCGGGTAAGCCAATCGGAGTGAACCCGAGCCCATAGCCACATGCCCCGTAGCGAAGCTTGACCGTTAATGGCGGCTAATACCAGTTCCTGGAGCATAGTTCGGAGAAGGTGTATACTTGGCCGTAATCCCGGGTGAGGAGGTTACGGCCATGGGCGGACGAAAGCTGGCTATT
>CACRXB010000047.1_pt1 | contig 3897 bp, 5 predicted proteins | sample 5377071 | NCBI WGS metagenome assembly CACRXB01 (sample SAMEA6061848, study PRJEB28556) | metagenome | reverse complement strand
CCGATGACCGAATCCCACGGGGAATCGGAGATGGGCCCGATGACCGAATCCCACGGGGAATCGGAGATGGGCCCGACGGCCGAACCCCACTGCGACATCCACCTCTTCCTCATTTCGCCCCAGGAAAGGGCGGGGATTCGGCCCTGATGGGGCGGGCGATCCGCTGGCTGGTCCTTGCCGGGGCGGTGGGCCTCATCGGGCTTTCGCTGGGGGCTAAAGGCTACCTGCCGGTTCCCGGCCGGTCTGAGCCGGAGATTCGGGCCTTCCTGACCACCTGGGACCTGGCGGTGGGGCCGAACCGGTTCGCCTTCGCCTTAGAGACCCCAGATGGGGCCGGGTTTCCGGACGCCCGGGTCCGGGTCGGCTTCTACGCCCTGGCCGGCGGGCCGCCGGTCTTTAAGGGGGCGGCCGAGGCCCGCTACGAGGCCCTGGCCGTCGGTCGGGAGGTCCGGGGCGTCTACGTCGTGCCCGAGGTGGTCTTCGACGGGCCGGGCTCCTGGGGTGCGGCCGTCGAGGCGGTTGGGCCCGACGGCCGGCCGGCCCGGACGAACCTGGGCTTTGCGGTGCTGGAGCGGCACCTGGCCCCGGCGGTGGGGGCGCCGGCGCCGGCCGTGGCGAGCCCGACGGCCGACTCGCCCGAGGGGGCTTGGGGCCATCTGCACCCATGAGCCCCCCTGCGACCTGCACCGGGTGTCGGTGGCCGGGGCGCTGGCCGCCCACCGGCCCTTCGTGGTGGTCTTCGCCACCCCGGCCTTCTGCCGGAGCCGCATCTGCGGGCCGGTGCTGGACCTGGTGCTGGGGCTTGAGCCCCGCTACCGGGACCGGGTCGAGTTCATCCACATCGAGCCGTACGAGCTGGAGCTGGCCCGGCAGGGCCGACTTCAGCTGGGGCCGGCCGCCCGGGCCTGGGGGCTTCCGTCGGAGCCGTGGGTCTTCGTGGTGGGCGCCGACGGCCGGATTGCCGCCCGGCTGGAGGGGATCTTTTCGGCCGAAGAGCTTGAGGCCGCCATCCGCCGGGTGGCCGGCTGAAAAGGAGGCTTACGTCGAACTTGAGGAGGCAAGATGCCGAAGCTGCGTCTGGTCTGCCTGCTGGGTCTTTTGGGAGCTCTGCTGCCCCTGGCCCCGGCCGGGCCCTCGGCGGCCGAAGTGTGGCCGCCGGTGGCCGTCGAGATGCGGGCGGCCCGCCAGGGCAACCTGGTGACCTTCGTCATGCTGGTGGTGAACCGCACCGACCGACCCTACGCCTATGAGCTTAAGGCGAGGGTCCCGGAGGGCGCAACCCTGGTCGGCTGTCAGTACGGGACGGACCGGGCCGACTGGCGCCGGTGCGGGGCCGACGGCCAGGGCAACATCGGCTGGAACAACCCGGCCGGGGTTGCCGGGGGCGGGACGGTCGGGCCGTACACCTTTACGGTGGACATCTCCGGGGCGGCCCGGCCGGTAAGCTTTGCCTGGCTCAACCTCTACAACCAGAGCCCGGCGGGGAGCTGGACCGGGCCGCTGGTGGCCCCGGCGGATACCGGCCCGGTCTCGACGGTCTGGGCCGGGGTCGGCAGCCGGACGGTGGCCGGCAACGTCTTCTGGCCCCGGGAAGTGACCGTCCCGGCCGGGACGACCCTGACCTTTGAGGTCGCCTCGGACGAGCCCCACACCGTGACCTTCCTGGGCTCAGGCCCGCCCCCGGCCGCCCCGCCGCCGCTGTGGCCGGCCAACCTGATGCCGGGCGGGGCGGCGGTGGTGGATGGGACCCGCTTTGTCAACACCGGAATTGTCGGCAAGGGGTCCCGCTTCTATCTGACCTTCCCGAACCCGGGCCAGTTCCGCTACTTCTGCGCCATCCACCCCGGGATGGAGGGGGTCATCAACGTGGTCGGACCGGGCCAGCCGTACACGACCCAATCGGAGGGCTGGGTCCGGGCCGAACAGGAGCGCCAGCAGGTGCTGGGGCTGGTGCCGGCGGCCCGAAAGCAGGGGCTTTCGGCCTTCCGCAAGACTGTCCGGCCCGACGGCACGACGCTCTGGGAGGTCCAGGTCGGCTCGCTGGTCCAGACCCCGACCGGTCCGCTGGAGCTTCTGGAGTACTTCCCGCCGACGGTGACGATCCGGGCCGGGGATACGGTGCGCTGGAAGGCGGATTCGCCCCACACGGTCACCTTCCTGGCACCGGGCCAGCAGCCGCCCGAACCGCTGGGGGCGCCCCCGGCCAGGCCGTCGGCAAATTACGAGCCGGGCCGGTTCTACAACTCGGGGATCTTCGCCTTCGGGCCCAATGCCCCAACCGAATTTGAGCTGACCTTCCCCAACCCGGGGACCTTCCCGTATCTGTGTTTGCTCCACTGGCCCCTGGGCCACCTGGGGACGGTCGTGGTCGAGCCGAGGTGAGGACGGGGCGCCGGTGGGCGGCCGCCGGCTGGGTGATTGTTGGCCTGCTGTGGGCCCTGCCGGCGGCCGCCGGCCCCCCGACCGGGTGCGCAACAACGGCTTCAGCCCGGCAGCCGGCACGCCGGTGGTCTGGGTAAACCGGGACCCGGTCGCCCAGACGGCGGGTTCAACTCGGGCTGGGTTGGGCCCGGGGGAAGCTTCAGCCTCGAGTTCGACCGGCCGGGGCGCTACCCGTACTACTGCATTCCCCACGGCGGGCCGGGCGGCTTCGGGATGTCCGGCGTGGTGGTCGTCACCGGCCCGACCCCCGGGTCTTCGCCCCGGCCGCCGGCCGGCCCGCCGGGTCCGACCCCGGAGCCGAGGCCAACCCCAAGCCCAACGCCCACCCCGGAGCCCAGGCCAACTCCGAGCCTGACGCCGACCTCCGGGCCGACCGCAACTCCGAGCCCGACGCCGGCCCCGGAACCAACCACCGGGGCTCCCCGCCTGGGCCCCACGGTTTTGCCGGCTGCGGCCGGGGTTCTCGGCGGCCTGCTGGCCGCCGGTCTGGGGGCCGCCGGCTGGATCCGCCGCCGGCGACGGCCCTGACCAGACCCCTATCCGGTAATACCAAAATTGCCGTACTGGATGCTATTTCATGAAATATTAAGTACCCACTCGGCAGCATTTTTGCCGGCGCCACAGGCTGGACGGCAGATTCAAGCTATGCCACAAGCTGCCGGTTGACGGTTCTCAAACATGCTCTTAGCCGTCAGGAGTCACCACGGTCAGGCCGGCAACCCTACCCAGATGGTCAGCATTCCTGGTGAGCACCGGAATCGACCGGGAAAGACAGATGCCGGCCAGCAGAATATCCAGTCGGCCGATAAGCGCGCCCGCCGCCTTAAGCTGGCGATAAATGCGGCCAGCCTCAAGCGCCCCGGCCGTGTCCAGCTCAAGGATTTCGGCCGCCCGGATGAGAAGCTCAAGGTCCGCCCGCTGCCGGGCAGTCGCAACCCCACAGGCCAGCTCAAACACCGTCGACGCGGCCAGCCCGAGCCTTCCCCCATCCAGCAGCCGGCCTACCGCCGAGGCGCCGGGCTCAACACCCTGGAAGTAATCGATGATAACGTCCGCATCAACTGCTACGAGTCGAGCCATCGCCTCAACTCGGCTATGGCCCGCCGCAGCTCCCCCGCCTCTTCGGCCGTCCAGGCACCCCGACGCTTCTTAAGTTCGCCCCGCGCCTCAGCCCCAGCCTCATGGTGACGCAGATAAAAGTCGATGGCCTCCTGGACCACCCTGGAAAATCCCCGCAGGCCCCGGCGGGCGGCAATGGCCTGGAGGGCCGCCCGGTGCTCATCACTGAGTTCGACTGTCGTTCGCATGGCAATTGCATTATAGCATTAAAGTGCCGGAAGGTTCTGTATGGTGTAATAGTACTCGACCACAATGATTATTGAGGGTATAGGCGATGGAGCTTACGGCGAGCATCCGTCGTTGTAAAGCGCCAATCCACGGCGGCTTTCGTCGCAT
>CACRXB010000044.1_pt1 | contig 6951 bp, 6 predicted proteins | sample 5377071 | NCBI WGS metagenome assembly CACRXB01 (sample SAMEA6061848, study PRJEB28556) | metagenome | reverse complement strand
CCGTAAAATCCTGACCCAGAAGCTTTATCGGCTCGAACCCGAAGTGGATATCAACAGGCGGATACTTTCCCTGGACCTTGAGCCAGGCCTTCCCACAGAAAGGCAGGTCCAGACCCTCAGCCACCGCCTTAAGCTTACGCCCGTCATCAAGGGTCCGGTCATGGTGAACCCTGGCGATGAAGGCCTGGTTTAAGTCCTTAATCTGCAAAAAGACCTTGGCTGTTAACATAACGTGCTTTGCACGTTATGTTAACAGCGCCCCGGTCAAACACAAAGATGAGCTTGCGACCTTCAGCCCCGAGATTCTGGTTGGCAGCCGCCTTGGGCGGCGCCGGCAAAGCCGGCTGCCTTGGAAATCTCCCGGGGCAAGGTTGTTATGCCCCGCCCGCGGTAGGCTAGGAGGCGGGCATAGCCGGGGCCCAGATGCCCAACCCTATCGACCCCAAGACAGGGGCGGCCAAAGGGCGCAACCGGGACCTTCCGGGAACTGACCAGACTTAAACCCTCGAAGCCCTCAGCGTAAGGCGATCCACCCGGACGAGGAGCTCTTCACTCTGAAGGGTTTCGAGGCCAGGCCGATGGCTTCGGCGCAGCCGCCGAAGGCGGCTGCGCCCTGGCCGGGTCTCCGGCGGCAGGGCGGCGGCGAGCCTAGCCGCCAGAGGCGGCTAACCCCTGATTGAGCTGCTGCCGCCGGCCTGAACCGGGCCGTGTAGCCCGTGAGCGGCTCGGCCGGAACCTGTCGGACAGCTCAGGCCGCCAGGGTCTGGTTTACACCCAACTTATGGGTAAACTCCTGCCTACAGGGGTTGACATCCTGGCTGGGTCTTCGCATACAATGGTGTGAACTCCAAGGACGATTCTGGAGGACGACGATGAGTTCCCGGGCATTAAGAGTTCCGGTGGTCTGTTTGATTATCGGGGCGATTTTGGTCGCCTGCGGCCCCACCCCCGGCGCCCAGCAGCCTGCTCAGGCCCCGGGTCAGTTGACAGGTGAGTACCGGATCGGTGTCCTTGAGCCCTTGACGGGACCGCTGGCCTTCGAGGGCAAACGGCACCTTGAGGGCTATGAGCTGATGCGTGACATGATTAACGAGAAGGGTGGCGTGATGGGCAAGCGCCTGGAACTTGTCGTGGCCGATGTGCCCGACCCCACTGCAGCCGCCAACGAGGCAAACCGCCTCATCACCCGCGAGGGGCTGAAAATTCTGACCGGCACCTATTCGTCAACCCTTTGCGGTGCCGCCTCGGAAGTTGCGGCCCGCAACAATGTGATTTACTGGGAGACCTCTTGCGTCGACCCGCGCTTTGCCGAGCGGGGGTTTAAGTATGTCTTCCGCTCGGAGATAGACGCTAACGGATTCGGCTGGTATATGGTGGAGTTCACCGCCAGGTATCTGGCCGAAAAGATGGGCAAGAGGCCGTCGGAGCTGAGGGTGGCCTATCTTTCAGAGGATTCAGCCTACGGCCAGGGGACCACTGAGGCGGCCCGGAAGCGGGCGCGGGAAGAGTTCGGGATGCAGGAAGTCTCGCTAGATTACTACCAGGCTTTAACCATTAACGATTTCACCCCGATCATCGTCAAGCTCAAGCAGCTCCGCCCTGACATTCTGATGGCCATTGGCCGTGGAAACGATGCCATCCTGTTCTGGCGGCAGGCCAAGGAGCAGAACCTGCAGGTTGGTGCCCTGGTATCGGCGGGGGCGACCGGCTACGGGTCGCCGGACTTCGGCAAGGCGCTGGGGGCGGACGCCAACGGCGTGTTCACCTTGCTTGAGCCGGCTGACCTTAAGCTGGAGGCCCTTCTACCCGAGGGGGCGGCCCTGGAAAAGGAGTTCCGCGAGCGCGCCCAGCAGCGTTTTGGGGCTATTTACGGTGGTCATCAGCTCGCGGCGGCTGGGCTCTGGATCCTGAAGCTGGTCCTGGACAAGGCCGGCACCGACGACCCGGAAAAATTCCGGGAGGCGGCCCTCTCCCTGGACCTGCCGGTGGGCTCGCTCATTAACGGCTGGGGTGTGAAGTTCCAGTCCAACGGCCAGAACTCAAACGAACGGGTCCAGCACTACATGCTTCAGTGGCAGGATGGCAAGCAGGTGACCGTCTGGCCCGAGAAGTTCACCGACAACCGGGCGAAATGGATTCCGCTGCCGCCGTGGGACCAGCGGCGCTGAGCTGAGCACGAGTCGGGGCCTGCAGTGGAAGCCGTCGCCCAGCTGCTGGTCACAAGTCTGCTTCTGGCCGGAATCTACGCCCTGGTGTCGGTCGGCCTGACCCTCATTTTCGGCGTGATGCGGCTGGTCAATTTCGCCCACGGCGAGTATCTGATGCTGGGCATGTACCTGGCCTTCTGGCTCTTTACCCTCTGGCGGCTGGACCCGTACCTCGCCCTGGTCGTCGGCCTGCCGGTCTTTTTCGTCCTCGGGTTTGCGACCTACTATCTTGTGATTCGGCCGGTGGTCACCCGGCCGCACACGGTGCAGATCTTTACTACGGTCGGCCTTTCGATCCTGCTGCAGAATGTCGCCCTTTTCCTCTGGACCGGCGACTTCAGGTTCCTCCGTACCGACTACGCCAGCCTCGTCTATAAGCTTGACGGCGTCGCCCTGAACTTCCCCCAGCTGGCGGCCTTCGGCGTCTCCATCGGCCTGACCCTCGGCCTGCTCGCCTTCCTGAAATGGAGCTGGTGGGGCATGGCACTGCGGGCCACGGCCCAGGACCGGCAGGCAGCCATCCTGATGGGGATCAATGTCGACCGGGCGTATGCCCTGGCCTTTACGGTGGGGATTATCCTGGTGGGCCTGGCGGGCATCCTTATCGCCCCCATCTACGCCGTGTACCCCACCGCGGGCCTCCAATTCGTCCTGGTGGCCTACGTTGTGGTGGTTCTCGGCGGGCTCGGAAGCCTTACCGGGGCCCTGGCAGGCAGTCTCATTATCGGCCTGCTGGACGTGATTGGGGCCTTCGTTGTCGGGATCGGGTGGAAGGAGGCCCTGTACTTTGTAGTGTTCCTGTTGGTCCTGCTCGTCCGGCCGGCAGGGTTTTTCGGCCAGCGCGGCGCTGAGGAGTTCCGGGCATGAAGGGGGCGCTGGGCCGTTACCGGTGGCTTTCGGCCGACGATATGGCGGCGGCAGTTCTGTTTGCGGCCGCGGTCCTGGCGCCTTTGACCATCCGGGATAACTACTTTCTGGACACCATCTCCCTCATTCTGCTGTGGGGGGCGATGGCGGGGGCCTGGAATATCGCCGGGGGCTTTGCCGGGCAGGTGTCGCTGGGACACGCTGCCTTCTTCGGGCTGGGCGCCTACCTGGTGGCCCTGCCCCAGGTTTACTGGGGCTGGTCGGCCTGGTTCGGACTCCTGCTGGGCGCCGGCCTTTCGGCGGCGACCGGGCTCATCGTCGGGTACCTTTCGAACCGGTTGCGAGGCCCATATTTTGCCCTGGCCACCATCGCCCTGAGCCAGGTCCTGCTTATCGTTTTCAGCCGCTGGCGGGAGGTCACCAAGGGCGGTGAGGGGGTTCCCATCCCCTTCCGGCCGGGGCTCGAGAACCTCGCTTTTGTCGGGAAGGCCCCCTGGGTGTACGTGATGCTGGTTTACCTGCTGGCGGTCTTTGCGGTAGCCCTCTACTTTGAGCGGGGCCGGTTCGGCTACCTGCTGGCCGCCGTCCGGGAGGATGAGGATGCCGCCGAGGCCCTTGGTATTGACACCCGCCGGCTGAAGGTGGTGGCCATCGTCGTCAGCGCCCTGCTGACGGCCGTCGGCGGTGCCCTCTGGGCGCAGTCGGTGGGGTTTGTCGACCCGTTCTACGTCTTCTCGATAGACATCTCCGTCAAGCTGGCCCTGGTGGCCATTATCGGCGGCATGGGCCGGTCCATTGGGCCGCTGGTCGGCTCGGTGCTTATTATAAGCACCGAATCGTACCTGCGGGCAACCCTGAGCGGCCCGCAGGCGGGCCAGACCGGACTTTATCTGATCATCTACGGGCTCATCCTTATCCTGGTGGTCCGTTTTCTTCCGCAGGGGCTCGCTCCGCTGATCCTTGGGCTATTCCGACGGCAGGAGAAGGCTGGTGCTGGAAGTTGAGGGACTTACCAGGCGGTTCGGGGGCCTGACGGCCGTGGACCACGTCACCTTCGCCATCGGCGAGGGCGAGCTGGTCGGCATTATCGGGCCGAACGGGGCCGGTAAAACGACGCTTTTTAACCTTGTGTCGGGTTTTCTGCGGCCCGACGCCGGGCGCGTCCGATTCCTGGACCAGGACATTACGGGCTGGGCGCCCCATCGGGTAGCCCGGCTCGGGCTTGTGCGAACCTTCCAGCTCGTGCGTCCCTTCGCAAATCTTTCGGTTCTGGACAATGTCAAAGCCGCGGCCCTGGTGAAGATGCCTTCGGTGGCCGAAGCTGAGGAGCTGGCCTGGCAGTTGCTGGAGGAGACTGGGCTTGCCCGCTACGCCCGGGTTGAGGCCAGGTCGCTGCCGGTGGGTCTCCGGAAGCGAATGGAGATCGCCCGGGCGCTGGCCGTCAGGCCCCGGATGCTCCTTCTCGACGAGGCCCTAGCCGGGTTGAACCCGGCAGAGCTGGCCGAAACCCTTGTCCTTCTGGAGCGGCTCCATGCTGGTGGGCTTACGCTGGTACTGATCGAGCACATCATGGCGGTTATCATGCGGCTTTGCCGGCGGGTAATTGTCCTGCACCAGGGACGCAAAATTGCCGACGGCCCCCCGGAGCAGGTGGCCCGCGACCCCAGTGTAATCGAGGCCTACCTTGGCGAAGAATTTGTTGCTTGAGCTGGACCGGGTGAGCACCGGTTACGGCGACATCCAGGTGCTCCACGGGGTTTCGGCCGAGGTCTACGAGGGGGAGATCGTGGCCCTGCTGGGGGCGAATGCGGCCGGCAAGACCACTACCCTGAGGCTGATCTCCGGCCTCATCCCGGCCTGGGAAGGGGAGGTCCGTTTTGAAGGGCGGCCGATAACCCGCCTGCCGGCCGAAAAGCGGGTTGAGCTGGGAATAGTGCAGGTCCCGGAGGGCCGCCGGCTGTTTCCCTTCATGACCGTGCGGGAGAACCTGCTGCTCGGCGCCTACAATTACCGGGCCCGGGATCAGGTAAGGGCAAACCTCGAGCGGGTGCTGCAGCTTTTCCCCGTTCTGGCCGAGCGCCAGGGCCAGCTGGCCGGGTCCCTTTCCGGCGGCGAGCAGCAGATGTGTGCCATCGGCCGGGCCCTGATGGCCCGGCCCCGGTTGCTGATGCTGGATGAGCCGAGCCTGGGGCTTGCGCCGATAGTTGTTCGCCACATCTATGAGATTCTGCCCGCAATCCGGGACTCGGGCGTAACCATACTGCTGGTGGAGCAAAACGTCAAAGAAGTCCTCCGCCTTGCCGACCGCGCTTACGTTCTGGAAAACGGTCGGGTGGTCCTCGCCGGCCTCAGCGAGCAGGTTCGGGAGGACGAGCGGCTAAGACGGGCATACCTCGGCCTCTAACCGAGACCCGGTTTAACCCGTCCCGTGCGCACTTCGTGACACCCCGCATGCTCAGCTGTGAACCCGGTTCCAGGGCCAGGTTGCAGATTTGCGTAGTCGCCTACCCCGTCCCAGGTGAGTGCAGTCCAGGATTGAGCGATCCTGAACCTCGCGGTGGCATTGGGCGGCCCGGCCAGTCGGCCGCCACGGAGCCGAACCGCATACCAGGGTCCCTTCCTGCCATGGACTGCCAGGCCGCCGCACACCCGCCGCCATGCTCAGACTGGCTAGCGGACCACAAACACACTTCTCCAACATGCTCTTAGCCTTGAGCGCGTGGCGGCAACACCCTGAAGCCCTGGGCGGCGAAGTCCTGGCCGATGGCGAAGGCCACCTCGTTGCCCCCCGCCGCATGAAGACGAAGCTTGCCCAGTCCACCAGGCTCAAGCCGCGCTGTCCCGACGCAAGAAGTGAGGCCACCGCCAGCTCGTGGAGGCGCCCGTCCACGAAGGCCACCTCCAGCACGGGAGCCACGTCCTGGGCCAGGGCCCGGGCCGCCTCCATGCCCAGCCGACGCTGCACCAGCGCGAAGGCCTTCACCAGCACATAGTTGTGGGTAACCAGCGCCTCGCCCGATTCGACCAGCTCGCGCCAGACGGCGGCGGCCACTCCATGCCAGCGGTCGTGCTCCTCGGCCACGTCGCTCCGGCCCGAGGCGAAGCGGCCGACCACCGCTAAGGCCTGCCGACGCGCCCCGGCCCGCCCGCCTGCAGAGGAGGCCAGCAGGCGGTCCACGGCCCGTCGCACCAGCTCGGCCACGGATGTTCCCTGGTCGGCCGCCAGCCGTCGCAGGGACGCCAGTTCGTCGGTGAGGGTGACCTGCGTCCTGCCTATGGCAGTATGCATTATTGCGCACGAACGATCTCCCATGCAACGCTGACTCGAAGCGAGTCAGGAGGTCGTTACCAGGTAGCCGGCCCGCCGAGGCAGACCAGCGGCCTTCGGCGGGCCGGCCGCCACGAATCCGACTGGGGCTCGCAAACAGCCAACTGGCAGCCCCCATGTCCCAGAGATGGCGGGAGGAATTTAAGGTCCTGGCTGGCCCCTATGGCCGTCAGCCGGGGTCGGCAGATTCGACCCCGGCAAAGGTCGGTCCGGGCTCGACGGCAGCCCGCTCGGTCCGGTTGCTGGTCGAGGGAACGGCAGCCTGCGGCCGCAGCTGGCCCAGTCCTGAGTGGGTCGTGGACCAGCGGCCTTCGGCCGCTGGGGAAAGAGGCAAAGCGCTGCACGCTTAGGCTGTTTGACCAGCGTCCAAAGGCCGCTCCGCTCTGTCTGACCTCATCCAGGGCGGTCGAAGGCCGCACGCCGTCCGGACATCCCGCCGATTCCAGTAGCCGCCTTTGGGGGCTCTGCGCGGGCGAAGCCCGCTGACCTGGTACTTAAACCCAATGCCCAGGCAACGGCAGCGCCGCGAAGCGGCCGCCGCTGGCTCTG
>CACRXB010000043.1_pt1 | contig 7140 bp, 5 predicted proteins | sample 5377071 | NCBI WGS metagenome assembly CACRXB01 (sample SAMEA6061848, study PRJEB28556) | metagenome | reverse complement strand
GGCCACGTCATTAAAGGTCACCGTCGGCCGGTTCCCACCAAAAAGCCTCGCCCGGGACTTGCCAAAATTGAACGCCTGGTTGTTCGCACCCTGCGCCTGGCGCATCATCAGGAAGAGGAGGCCGCCGAAGAGCAGGACGGGCAGGAGGCCGTAGAGCAGGCCCGAAAGCTCGCCGAACCGGCTCGGCTCCTGAACGACGATCTTGGGGAACTGGGGGCTGTCAGGCCGGACGCCGGCGTCCTCCAGGAGTTTGAGCATGCTCACGCTGGACTCCTTATAGGAGGAGTACCGGCCGCCGTCCCGGGTTATGACCGTCAGGTTGTCGCCCCGGACCTCGATCTGGCTTATCTCCCCGTTCCTGGCCTTCTGCAGGACGGTAACGATGTCCATCGAGGGGGTGTCTCGCCAGGAACCAAAGAAGGCGTAAAAAATCGCCAGAATCGAGAGGCCGATGAGCAGGTAAACGATCCCGTTTCTCAAAGAGAATCCCATCCCCGTCTTCCTAAGACCATTCTATCACCGGCCGGCGGGCCAGTCAATTTGAGCACCATCCGCCGCCGGACCTGCCCATTCGGGTGGGGACCCCGGCCGCACAACTACCCCAAACCTACCCATCCGGGTATTCAGAACCGGACAGCCGGGGGCGTATAAAGACTTCCAGAGCAACATATGAGCTTCAAGACCACCGTCTAAGGAGGGTAGCTATGCCGAAACAGCTTCGATTGAGCCGCCGGATGTTTCTCGGGGCGGCCGCCGGTCTGGCGGCGGCGGTGAGCGGCTGTTCCCTGTTCCGGCGGGAAGAACAGGTCCCCAGCCTGGGGGCGAGCCCGGACGAGATCATTCGCCGCCGTCAGCTGACTCCCAACGACGTAACTGCCGCCCTGATGACCTATGTGCCGTCGGGCAAGTATGACGATTACCTGATGTTCGCCTCCGACGGCCACGGCGGCCAGGTCCTGGTCTTCGGCCTGCCGTCCATGCGCCTCCTTCGGGTTATTTCGGTCTTCACACCGGAGCCCTGGCAGGGGTACGGCTACGGCGGCCACGGCGACGAGGTCCTCAAGGGCGGCTACTTCCGGGGCCGGCCGATCCTGTGGGGCGATACCCACCACCCGGCCCTGAGCGAGACAAACGGCGAATACGACGGGCAGTTTCTGTTTATCAACGACAAGGCCAACGGCCGCATTGCCGTCATCGACCTGCGCGACTTCGAGACCAAGCAGATCGTCAAAAACCCCCTGCTTGTCAGCGAGCACGGGGGCTGTTTCGTGACCCCGAACACCGAGTATGTCCTGGAAGCTGACCAGTATTCGACGCCCCTGGGGGGCGCCTACGCGCCCCTCTCCGAGTACAGGCAAAAATACCGGGGCGTTCTTACGTTCTGGAAGTTCGACCGCCAGAAGGGGCGGATCGTGCCCGAGCAGTCCTTTGCCATCGAGACGCCCCCGTACTGGCACGACCTGGCCGACGCCGGCAAGGGGGTCTCCGACGGGTGGGCCTTCTGGAACTCCATCAACACCGAGCTGGCGGTTCCCGGCATCCTTGAGGGGCGGCCGCCGATGGAGATTGCGGCCTCCCAGCGGGACATGGACTACCTGCACGTGGTGAACTGGCGCAAGGCCGAGGAGGTCATCAAGGCCGGCAAATTTGAGGTTGTCGAGGGTTTGAAACTCATCCCGATGCAGGTGGCCGCCTACGAAGGCATCCTCTACCTGATACCGGAGCCGAAGAGCCCCCACGGGGTCGACGTCACGCCCCGGGGCGACTACATCGTGGTTGCCGGGAAGCTCGACCCCCACGTAACCGTCTACAGCTTCGAGAAGATTCAGCGGGCGATTGCCCGGGGCCAGTTCGACCGGGACGAATACGGCATCCCCATCCTCCCCTTCGACCAGTGCGTCGAGGCTCAGGTAGAGCTTGGCCTCGGTCCCCTGCACACCCAGTTCGACGACCAGGGGTTTGCCTATACCAGCCTGTTCCTGGACAGCGCCGTTGCCCGCTGGTCCCTGGGCCGGCCCTACCGGGAGGACGGCTGGAAGCTGGTCGAGAAGCTCCCGGTTCAGTACAACATCGGCCACCTGGCGGCCGTCGAGGGCGACACGGCAAAGCCGGCCGGAACCTTCCTGGTGGCCCTGAACAAGTGGTCGGTGGACCGGTTCCCGTCTCTGGGTCCGCTCCTTCCCCAGAACGCCCAGCTCATCGCCATTGAGGCCGGCAAGCCGATGGTCGTCCTCTACGATGCGCCGGTCGGCCTCGGCGAGCCCCACTACGCCCAGGTCATCAAGCGGGAGCGGATCAAGGCCTGGGAGGTCTATCCCGAGGTCGGCTGGGACCCGGCGACCCAGCAGGTCGACCCGAACGCCCCGAAGCGGCTGGCCGACGCCCGGATCGAGCGGCGGGGCCGGACCGTCGAAATCTGGGGCACCCTGATGCGGAGCAACATTCGGCCCGACGTCGTCGAGGTCCAGCAGGGTGATGAGGTCATCTGGCACCTCACCAATATCGAGCGGGCCCGGGATGCCACCCACGGCTTCGCCCTGGGCGGTTACAACATTAACCTGAGCCTGGAGCCGGGCGAGACCGAAACGTTCCGGTTTGTGGCCGACATGCCGGGCACCTTCCCCTTCTACTGCACCGAGTTCTGCTCGGCCCTGCACCTTGAGATGATGGGCTACTTCCTGGTCAAACCGGCTTAAAGGAGAACCCGAGCGATGAAAGCACCTGCGGCGCCGACAGCCACCCTCCCCGGCCGGCAGGTCTCAGGCCTCAGCCGCTGGCTCAACGACCGCCTGCTGTTCGGCCTGGCCGCCGTCGCCCTGCTGGCCTCGCTGTTGTTGCCCTACTGGTCCATGACCCTGCACGCTCCCCAGTATCCGGGGGGCCTGCGGGTCGCCATCTACCTGGGGCCGCAGGGTCTGGTCGGCGACGTCGCCGAAGTCAACGGCCTCAACCACTACATCGGGATGATGCCGCTGGAGGATGCGGCCAGGCTTGAGCGCGCCGTTGCCCCCTACGGCGTCGCCGCCCTGGGCATCCTGGCGGCGCTGGCGGCCCTTATCCGCCGGCGCTGGACGGCTGTTCTCAGTCTGGCCATCGTCGCCTTCCCGGTCATCTTTCTGGCTGACCTGGCTTACTGGCTCTGGTACTACGGCAACCACCTGGACCCGACGGCCCCGTTAAGGGCCGCGATCAGGCCGTTTACCCCGCCGGTGCTGGGGGTCGGCCGGGTCGGGCAGTTCGTGGTGGTTGCCGATTTCGGCCCGGGCCTTTACCTGGCCTTTGCGGCGGCCCTCCTGGCGGCGGCCGGGGCCGTCCTGCGCTGGCGGGCCCTCAGCCGAAGCGGGCAGGCGAAAGGAGGCCTTTGATGCGTACGGGCTGGCTGGGCCGCCTGCTGACCGCGGCCGGTCTGGCGGCCGCCCTCCTCCCGGGGGGGGCGGCCGGGGCCCAGCCCGCCGTTACGGTCTGCCCAACCTGCGAGGTTAAGGACCTGCGGGCGGCGGTGGCGGCGGCGCCGGCCGGGGCCGTCGTCCAGGTCCTGGGCGGAAGCTATCCCGGTCCGGTGGTCATCGACCGGCCCCTCACCCTCATCGGCCGGGACCGCCCGGTTATTGACGGCGGCGGCCAGGGTTCGGTGGTCGTCGTCACCGCCCCCGGCGTCCGGCTGGAAGGGTTCGTTATCCGCGGCAGCGGCTCAAGCCACGACCACGAGGACAGCGGGGTTGTCGTCAGCGCCCCGGGGGTGGCCGTCGTCAACAACGAGGTGGTTGACTGTCTCTTCGGGATCTACTTCCAGAACGCCCCGGACGGCCTGATTCAGGAGAACACCGTGGTGGGCAAGGACCTGCCCGAGCCCCTCCGGGGCGACGGCCTGAAGGTCTGGTACAGCCCCGGCGCCCGGATCCTGGGAAACCGGCTGGAGAAGACCCGGGACGCCCTCATCTGGTACTCGGACAACACCGTGGTCGGCGGCAATCGGATAAGCAAGGGCCGCTACGGTCTGCACTTCATGTACAGCCAGAAGAGCCTCATTGAGGGCAACGACATCCGGGAGAATTCGGTCGGAATCTATCTTATGTACGGGGCCCACCAGACCGTCCGGGGCAACGTCATCCGGAACAACCGGGGCCCGTCGGGCTACGGGCTGGCCCTGAAGGAGACGGATGGGGTTGTTGCTGAAGGCAACCTTTTTTACAACAACCGGGTCGGCATCTATATCGACAACTCGCCCCTTTCCCCCGACCTGGAGAACCGGTTTACCGGAAACTGGGTTGCCTATAACGACACCGGCCTGCTCTTTACGGCGGCGACCCGGCGCAATATCATCGCCGGAAACGCCATCCTGGAAAACCTGGAACAGGTCGGGGTTCAGGGCGGCGCCACCTTGACCGGAATCGAGTGGGCGGACGGGAGACGGGGGAACTTCTGGGGCGATTACGCCGGCTACGACGCCGACGGCGATGGAGTTGGCGATATCCCGTACCGGAATGAGCCGGTCTTCGGGGCCCTTTCAGACCGCTACCCGGTGCTCGCCTTCTTCCGGTTCAGCCCGGCCTTTGCCGCCCTTGAGCTGGCGGCCCGGGCTGTGCCCGTGTTCCGCCCCGAGCCCCGCCTGACCGACCCCGCGCCCCTGGTCGCCCCGCCCACCCCGCCCCCGGCCGTCCCGGGCCTTAAACCCGACCCGACGCCCTTTTACCCCCTGGCGGGCCTCCTGCTGGCCGCCGGCCTGGCCGTGCTGGGGATGTCCTGGTTTGACCGCCCCAGGGAGCGGCACGCCCCCCCGGCGCCCGCCGGACGGGCTCCGGCCCCGGCCGGGGGACCGGTTATCATCCAGGTTGACGGCCTGACGAAGGCCTATGACGGCCGCACCGTCCTGCAGGATGTATCGTTCACGGTCCGCGCCGGGGAAGCCGTTGCCCTCTGGGGACCGAACGGCGCGGGCAAGACCACCCTTTTGCGGTGCCTGCTCGGCCTGACCGGGTACGCCGGCCAAATTGAGGTGGCCGGGTGCTCGCCCCGGCGGCACGGTGCCCGCCTCCGGCGTCTCATCGGCTACGTTCCCCAGCAGGTTCCGGCCCTGGACATGCCGGTCGGGGAGCTCGTCGAGGTCGTCGCCGCCCTCCGGGGCGAACCGGCCGGGTACGCCCGGGGTCGGCTCGCCGCCCTCGGCCTCGACCACGTCATGAATTTGCCCGTGAAGGCCCTGTCGGGCGGCATGCAGCAGAAACTGGTCCTGGCCCTGGCCCTCAGCGGCGACCCGCCGATTCTCCTGCTTGACGAGCCGACGGCCAACCTCGACCCGGAGAGCCGGGCCGACCTGCTCGGGCACCTCAAGGCCCTCCGGGAGCAGGGCCGGACGATTGTTTTCACTTCCCACCGGGGGGACGAGGTTCGCCAGCTCGCAACCCGGGTGGTCCGCCTCGAAGGGGGCCGTAAGGTCGGCGAACTGACCCTGCCGCCGGTATCGCCGGCCCGGGTCACGGTCCGCCTCTTCCTGGACGAGGGTACAGCCGGGACGGCGGCGGGCCTGCTTGAGGCCCACGGGTTCGAAGTTTACCGCAACGGCCGGAGCCTGCGGGTTACGGTCGATGCCGGGCGGAAGGCCGAGCCACTGCTGGTTCTGGGCCGGGCGGGGGTGAGGGTCCGGGATTTTGCCCTGGAGGACGAAGGTGGCCTGGGCTAGAAGCATCCGCATCCTGGCCGGGAAGGAGCTCCGGGACGCCCTGCGGAACCGCTGGTTTGTGGCCTACGGCGTAAGCCTGGTAAGCCTGAGCCTGGGCCTGGCTTTCCTGGCCCTTGCCGGCGCCGGCTACGGCCAGGTGGCCGGCTTCGGGCGGACCGCCGCCAGCATGGTGAACCTGATGATGCTTCTGGTGCCCCTGACGGGCCTGACCCTCGGGGCTCAGGCCCTGGCTGGGGAGCGGGAGCGGGGAAGCCTCGAGTTCTGGCTCTCCCAGCCGGTTGACATCCTTGACTTCTACCTGGGAAAGGTCGTCGGCCTCGGGCTGGCGCTGGCGGCCGCGGTGCTGGTCAGCTTTGGGGCGGCCGGTCTGGTTCTGGGAGCCGCCGGGTCCTACCGGGATCCCGGGGCCTTTCTGTGGCTGGTCGAGCTGACCCTTCTCCTGGGCTGGGCAAGCCTGGGGGTGGGAATCGCTATCTCAGCCGGCGCCCGCCGCTTGAGCACGGCCCTGAGCCTGGCCGTGGCCGCCTGGCTCATCCTGGGGCTGGCGGGCAGTCTCGGCCTGATGGGCACGGCGGTCGTCCTGCGGATTTCGCCCGGCTGGCTGCTGGCGGCGGCTTTTATAAACCCTCTGGAAAGCTACCGGGTTGCCGCCCTGTATCTGCTGAGCGGGTCAGCCGAGCTCCTCGGCCCGGCCGGCCTCTACGCGGCCGATACCCTCGGCTCCTACCTGCCCCTGGCCTTCCAGGTGAGCCTGGCGCTCTGGATTCCGGCGGCCCTGGGGGTGGGCTACCTGGGCCTGGCGAGGGAGGTGCGCCGGTGAACCGCCGGGAGTTTCTCGGCCTGTTTATGCTGGCCGCCCTGGCCGGGGCCTGCGGCCGGCGGGGCGAGCCCGAGCCCCCGAATATCCGCTACGGACGGGACGTCTGCGCCGAATGCGGGATGGTCATCGGCGACGAGCGGTTCGCCGCGGCGGCGTCGGCCGCCGGGGGCGAACCGGTCCTCTTTGACGACATCGGGTGTCTGGCCATTTACCGGCAGAAGCGGCGGCCAGACTGGGCTGCCGTCTGGGTCCACGACTACGAGACCCGCGGCTGGGTCCGGGCCGAAAGCGCCTGGTTTCTTTTAAGTTTCCGGATTCGCAGTCCGATGGGCTGGGGCCTGGCCGCCTTCGGAGACGAAGCCCGGGCCCGGATCCGGCAGGGAGAAGTCGGGGGTGAACTCCTTACCTGGTCCGAACTGGAGAACCGGACCCTGACGCCCCCGCGCCACGGCTGACGCCCCATCAGCAGGCCGGCCCGATGGGCAGACTCAACGTCACCGTTGTTCCCCGGCCGGGCGCGCTTTCGACGCCGAAACTCCCGCCGACCAGCCGGGCCCGCCCATTGACTGAGGGCTAGACGGTGGCCACCACCCGTTTCCTACCCGGACGGGTGGGGCCGACCCCGGACCGGCGGGGGGGG
>CACRXB010000041.1_pt1 | contig 9005 bp, 6 predicted proteins | sample 5377071 | NCBI WGS metagenome assembly CACRXB01 (sample SAMEA6061848, study PRJEB28556) | metagenome | reverse complement strand
GTGTTGTTGGGGCTTGCGCTCTTTTTGTGGGAAGTAAAACGTGAGGAGAGCCCCTTCAAAGACCTTTTGCTCTGGCTTGGGAGCAAGCTCGGGATATCGAGCGAACGGGATGGGCCGGGCGCTGTTGCGCCCGATGCGGGGTTTTCTAAGGCTGCTAAACTACGAGGTCGCCCGGGAACTTCTTGAGGCCCGCCGGTCACCTACTTGACGCCAAAGTTATGGGTAATCTCCTGCCTCAGCGTATTCGAAGCTGGCTTTGACCACCTCTCGCCCGACCGCCGCGGCCAGCCGGTGGATAGCTCCGACCTCCGCACGTTGCAGCTCCTCGCTTGCCACCATGATGCCCCCAAGGAAGAGGGGCGTCTCCGCCCGCCAGTTCGGGTCGGCCAGGAGGGCAGGATAGGCCGGAGGTAGAAATTTTTCGAGAGGCCTTCAGAGGTATGCCAAAGTTCGGCCTGTCAACCGACGCGGGCAATGTAAGCACGGGCCTCAGCCGAAAGACCGGGGCAAGCAGTCGGGGCCGCGGCCGGCCGCACAAGCGTGACGTCAACGGTGGGCCAGGCAACCGGACCCTGCCGGCTGCGGTAGGGGGCGCTCAGAATGGCCGCCAGGAGCCGGCAGGCGGCGGTCACGGCCAGAGCCACAATGGTAATGGCCCTTTTCATCTTTCAGCGGTCCGCTATCAGACCGTCCAGCCGGATTTCGGCACCCCGGCCCTGCCACTGCCACTGGGGGAGGTGAAACTCCCGGACCACCCGCTCCTCCTCCCGGGGCTCAAGGGCCCCGGCCGGGTGTATGACAGCCCAGCCCCTTTTAAGGTCTGTCCGGATAACCAGCAGCCAGTAGCGGTCCCCGTTCTCCCGGGCGGTCTCCCACTCGTTTTCGGTCAAGCTCACCTCACCATCGGCCGAGCGCCCCTTGACTTCGACGAAAACCGTGCCGGCCGGTCCGGCGGCCACCAGGTCGTAGCCGGCGCCGTAGCCCGAGACGTCCTCAACGCGGTAGCCCTGGCTTTCAAGCCAGGCGATTGCCAGTTCCACGGCCTGCCGGGCCACCTCGGCCCCGGCCTCCGGAAGGGGACCCCGGGGCCGCCCGGCCCTGCCCGCCGGCCGGGGATCCTCCCACCGGCTGTCGACAGAGCGCATCCCGGACCCAACCCCGCCCGGCCGGGCGCTCGGGTCGAATGGCCGGTCGGCAGGCAGGGTCCAGCTGGCCCGGGCTGAATAGCCGCCGGCAGGCCCATCCGGGGTTACCGCGGGGGCGTTCTTCGGCCCATTCCCGGCTTCGGTCCCGGTCGGAGCCGCGGCCGGGCTTTCAGCATTCGCCGCCGGCTTCAGACATTGGGCAAGGCCGGGGTCCCGGCCGATCCGGGACGCCCATCGGCGGTCCAGCTCTGGCGCTTCGTCCGGGCCCGCCTCCCAGATGTCTTTGACAAATTCCCGCAGATTCTCGAGGCCGGTGGCCCGTTCGAGGGCGTCGCCGATAGCATCAGCCAGCCAGCGACCCTGACGGCCTTCGGCCCTGACCAGAAGCCGGCCATTTTCGAGCACACCCCGGACCCCGTCGTCCGGGTCGCTCTGCCGGCCCAGCAGCTCGTAGCTGACCCGGAGGCCTCCAACGGTCAGGACCTGAGGCGGACCCTCAAACAGCGTATCCCCAGCAAACCGGCGGATGGCCGGCCAGAGGACCCGCCCGGAAGCCTCAGGGTCGTCGGCCGGGGTCCCCCCGTAATGAACATGAAGCTTCGCTCCGGAAACCCTGGCGGCCCCAAGGATTTCCGCCAGCTCCTCCAGCTCATTGAAGGGCCACCAGACGAGGCGGTCGGCGAAAAGTTCGGCCCGGTGGCTGTGGTCATTGACGACCAGGTTTTCGGCCCGCTCCCACAAGTACTCATCCCCACGCCTCCCCGGCCAGCAGGGGCAGCTCTTCAGCCGGGTTTTTAAGTCTTCCGGAAGGGCCTCCCAGTCCTCAAGAATCCGGCGGGCGACGGGGGCAAGCGTCTGCGGCTGGGGCGGCCGGCCACTTTCGGGCAGGGCAAGGACGTACCGGGCGCAGATTTCGGCGTCGGGTTTTTCTTTTACGCCCAGGCGGTCGACGAAGAACTTTTTGAGGTCGTGGTATTCGTCCTCCTCGGCCAGGGCCGGGAGGGTGCCGGTGGGGTCCTGCCAGCAGACCTGGTCGGGGCGGTACCAGCCGCGGCCCGGCACGAAAACCAGCGGCTCGGTTGTCAAGCGGCTGAGCTGCTCGGTGTGGTCGTGGTCGCACAGCCACTCGTAGACCGGCTTTACGTCCTGCACCCTGACGTCGGACCGTTTCGAGAGCCCCCGCAGGTAGTCGAGAACATGCCCGGGTTCCGGCCCCCTTATCCCTCCCAGCATGCGGGCGAGCTTCCGGTATTTGTCCTGCCGGGTGGGGATTTCGTCGTGAAGCCTGGGCAGGTTGGGCCCCAGGACTGCCCGGAAGCGGTGGTCGAAGAGGTCGGCGGGCCGGCAAAAATTGCCCCGGTGGTCCGGCAGCCAGCTGAGATTCTTAAGCTTAAGGAGCCAGCCGGCATCGGCCGACCACCACCGTTTCCAGCCGCGACGAAAATATTCAAAGTCGGCCTGACCGATGTCCTCCCCGCGCCGGTCCACCAGCTCCGCCAGGACATTCCAGATGAGGGCAGCGGTCTGTATTCGGGGTCGGGAGCTGAGTTCCTCCAGGGCGGCATCCAGCCCGGCCACCCGCCACTCGCAAACCCTGAACAGTTGCTCGTAAGATGGGGACGCATCCGGAAGCTGGCCGAGGCGCCGCTCCTCGACCCACTGGCGTGCTTCGGACCAGGAAAGCCACCGGCACTCTTTAACGACCGGCAGGCGGTTTACGCCGAAGGCTTCGAGGGCCTCCCCCCATTTTTCGCTGCTTTCGTTGCCGGTACGGTAGCCCGGGTCCACAAAGCGGCCGCCAACCCACCGCCTTACGTACTCGCTTACCTCCGGCGACCCGCCCAGCTCCGGCGGCAGGTAGAGGCCGGTGGGACGGCTCCAGCCTCCCCGGTCGTCCCGCAGGATCGGCAGCTCTTTCAGAGGCTGCAGGATTGCCCAGGTCAGGTGTGCTTGCGAATAAAGCTCGAAGAGCAGGCGGACATGCCGGCGGTTCGTCTCGGGGTCAACCCTGGGGCCCTCGGCGTAATCCAACCGGAAGAGCCGGATCAGGGCCTCGGCCGGGCTGTACCCGAACTCCGCAACCCCGAGGCTTCGGAGGGCGTGACGCACTTCCTCCCCGGCAGAGAGCCCGGGGTCGGCCACCGGCAGAAGTTCCAGCCAGCCGGCCGGGACCACCTCAGGCAGGTTCGGCGGGAAGACCGCAAATTCCGGCCGCACCTGGCGGCCGCACCGAAGCCGAACCAGGGGCAGGTTGCGGAAGGCGTCCTGCTGCGGCCGGGGCAGACGCCCGCAGAACCGGTAAAGCTTGCGGAGCCACTCCGCCGGCCGGGAAGCCCACCAGTCCTCCGCCTTGCCCCGCAGCCATCGGGCCAGGTCGGCGGCCGTTACCGCCTTAACCCGGATGTCTTCGCTTCGCAGGACTCTGGCCGGCCGCTCCGACCGCAGCTCAGGCGCGACCCAGCGGGCCCCGGTCTGGCCGGTAAGCTCTTCCAGGTCCGCCGCCGAAAGGAGCTCGTACAGACCCTCGGGGTCCGCCAGAAAGACCTGCCCCCTGGGTCGCAGGTCTCCGGACTCGGCGTGGAAAAAGGGCCCGCCGGCCAGCCTCTCCCGCAGCGCCCGGCCCATTTTCCGGAATGGGTCCCGGGGCTCACCGGGAAGCGGGACGACCCTAAAAAACCCGGGGTTAAACCTGTCCAGGTGGACGAGCCGGTCGGGAAGCTGCCCGCAGGCCCGCTCGAGCTGCTCGAGGGTCCAGCTGCTCAGCGGGTCGTCAAAATCGATGCCGGTCCGGTCCAGCCTTACGGCAAACCGCCCGTTCACGTGGAAAGGCAGCCCCGTTTCAACCGCGGTGGGCAGGCCCACAAAAACCTTCCCGTCCCGCGCCCGGAAGGTACAGGCATCGGACCCAAGCCCCAGGGCAACCCCGAATTTGACCGGCCTGCCCCGGTTCTGTTCCCACCTCCGGACCAGGCTCTCACCTAGGTCCTGCGCATCAATGACCCGGTCGATGACGGCGTCGGGGATCACCTGGCTGTCATCCAGCCGGAGCCAGAACTCGGAGTCCTCGTCATTGTCCGCCCGAAACTCCAGCAGGACAAGCTGCGCCCCGTGGCCGAGGTTCTCCCTGGCCGCATCCCAGCTGTAGCGCTCCCGGCCCTCCCAGGAAACGGTCTGCAGGTGGTCCAGGAAGAGGATAAGCTCCCCGCCTGCTTTCCGCAGCTGCTCTTCGGTTGGGTCGACCCAGTCGCCGGACGGCCGCCCGTCCGAAGGCAGCCAGAAGACGGTGAACCCCCGCTCCCAGAGCCGGACAGCTTCCGGCTCAAGCTCTTCGGGTTTAACCGGGTGCGGGTCCAGGCCTTCTTCCAGCCGGAAGGTGTAGGGGCCTGAGAGGACATGAGGCGTCCGGGTGACGCGGAGCACACTCTTAAACCCCATACCGAAATAGCCGATCTCCGATGCCCCCTTGGCCGAGTCAAAAAGTCCAGATATCACCCGCACGTCCTGCTCGTCGAACGGGCGGCCGTTGTTCCAGACCAGGAGCCCGCCGGTAAGGACCCTGAACCTGACCTCGGATGCGCCGCTGTCTTCGGCATTCTGAATCAGCTCCGAAAGGAGGTCAGAGTTACAGTAAAGGCTTATGCTGAGGCTTCGGACCGTTTCAAAACGCCAGCTGCCCCACCGCTCGGCATTGCGATCCCTGAGCTCCCGGTAAAATTCCTCAAGGGTCACCTTCTTCCCTCCCACCTGAGTATCGCTGAGGGCGCCCTGAGCGATAACCGCTGCCACCCGGGACGACCGCCGCTGGCGGCACGCCTGATCTCACGGTAAATCCGGGGCCTGAATTTACCGCAAATTGGCAGTCTCCCGCCTTTCCGCCTGACAGATTACTTACGTAAGGTTAAGAGTCGGTTGATTTGGGGTAAAGAAAGGGATAAGAGGCGGCTGGCCATCACCCTGGCAGGCGATGGGGTAGTTAGCGGGGCTATCGGTCAGCTGTCAGGCCGCATCCGCCACCTTTCCGGCGGCGTCAGGGGCAGCCGGTTTCCCAGGACCCCTTCGGGCCAGGCGCCGGTAACTACCAGCTTCCCGAGCCAGGATGCCGCAGCTGACCGGACCGCCAGGCCCCGTCAGAGCGCTAAGAATCATAATCGGCCAAGTGAGCAGGAAAACCAGCCATCCGCAGCAGTTCCCGGCCAGGATATTTCCCGGGTGGACCCGGATTGCCGCCGGCAACAGCGAGCCCTGAACCCGGCCGGGCGGTCCTGTGGGCGAAGGGTCCGGCCATCTCAGACAGATTTTCTGGTACGGAAGTTGCAGTTCGGTTGAAATCCGTGAGACATCGGGTTAAGAAAAGGCCGGCCGTCCGGTGCCGTTTCAGGGTCGGCGGGCTGCTGCCTGCCCTGGCCAGGTGACTGCATTTGCCAGCGTGCGCAGGCTCTGTCCCAAAGATTGTGGGATGAGCCGGTCGGCGAAGTCGAATGCGGGGCACCTGCTTTAGCCGAGGCGCCTGCCGGCCGACCGCGTCGCCGAGGGCGACCGTTCTCATACCAGTTCGCATGGCATAATTCGGCAATCAAGCGAGCCGGCCGGTCAGGCGTTTGACCCGACCCGGGTCGGCCGCAAGCGCTGCAGCCTCGACGGCCAATCTGTCGCCTCAGCTCCACCCGATTGAGCCCGAAGGTTCACCGTCGGAACAGTGCAGCCGTATGACACGGGGCAGCCTCGACCGCCACCGCAGCCGGTCAGCCAGACGTGCCGAACGGGGCCGTCTGAGCCGGCGGCATCCCATCAGCCCGGACGGCGCCGAACACCGGCATCGGCCGCAGAACAGTCTGCTCAGTCCCACCCCAAGCTCAACCGCCTCAGCCGACCTGGGCGGCATGCCCGGCAAGTCTGGCCAGCCGCTGCCGAGCCGGCAGCCGCAGGCCCCCAGGCCCTTGCGGTACCGGGCAACCGGGTGGAGACCCCGACAATGCCTGCCGTCTCAGGAATCCGTCTGCCAGGGCCTGCGGGCATTGCGCCCGGCTGCTCCTCAGCGGTCTCGGGCTTTCGTCCGGCCACAAACGCAACCTCCTCAGCACACCTTCTCTGAACTTGGAACTTGGCTCCAGAAATCGGTATAAGGTCGCGGCCAGGTCCTTTAAGGTTGAGACCGTTTGTATGGGTCCAAGACATTTGAGAAAGGGGGCATCCTGCCCGGGTGCTCGGCCAGCCGGCAAAGCCGGCCCCGAGCCGCATCCCCCTTGGGAGCGCCGCCGGACGCGGCTGCTACGCCCGCAAAGCGGGCTGGCTGCTGTGTAGCCTTTGCTGGGCTTTGGGGCTGAGGGTGGCTGGCCTACCCGCATCGAGGGGCGCCTCCCGGAGTTTTGGATCCCACCCGGAAGGATGCCGCGGCCGAGTCGCCGTAGGCTATGGTTATTGTCTCAGATCTTTCTGAACCTGCACACGGCCGGCGCCGCCAGCAGGTCCTGCCGGCGGTCCCCTCCAGACCGGCAGGCGGATATGCGTCGGCGCCGTTACGGTGAGCGCGTGTGTACGAAGTTGCGGTTCGGGCGGCCCAGGAGAACGGTTTACCAGGTGGACGGCCGGTGCGGGGCGGCGGAGCGCCGGCCGCTGACGGCCCGGGTGATAAGAAGTCTGCGGGAGGAGCAGGCCGATCCAGGGAAGCCGAAGTCCGGGCGAAGCTGGCGAAGGAGGCACCTGCTTCACGGCGGCCGAAGCCCCCGAGAAACGATGAGGTTTTTTCCGTCCGGGGCATTCCGCCGGAGCTGCGCCAGCAGGTGAAGGAGATCGCCCGGGAGGTGGGGTTGGTTTTGGGGAGGTTGTACGGGTGCTGCTGGAGTATGGGGTGGAGAGCTACCGGGCGGGGCGGGTGCGGCTCAACCGGGTACCCCTGGTGGTGCGGTTTGGCGCGCGGGCCGAGGTCGTCGAGAACACCAAAAAATTTAGCGTCAGCCCGTTTACAGTACCGTTTTCCTGCCGTATACCTGCAGTATACCGCCCAGTATACCGCAGGTACACCGTAACGTTTACCACCTCTCATCAGGAGGGCCGCAGAGGGTCTTGCGGCGCCGGGGGTAGAGGGATTTTACGTCGGGGCGTGATAAGCCCCTTCTGGCGGCGGATCCTGGGTGTAGATGTCGGGGTCGGCTGGGGGCGCAGGGCGCTGGCGTGTGAGCCGGGGCGCTGTGGAATCACGTGAGGCTGAGTTTGCCGTCGGCTGCGGGAAGGCTGGTGGGTCGGGCGTGCAGGAAAGGCGGCTGGGCCGGCAGGCCGATCCCGTTCTGTCACGCGACCTCTTCCAGCTGACGTTTACAGCGTGCTCTGACCGCGCAGCGCGGTTGAGGGCGTTCGCCCGCGCCTGCAGAGCGGGTCCCGGACGGGTAGAGAGGATTCTGGAAATCCTTTCGCATCCGGCATGGGCGTCTGTGGGCGACCGGGGAGCGCGCCCTGAGGGCTTCAGAAATCGCTGCGCGGTTGGGCGCAGGCGCCTGCGGGCCGGCAGGCGGCGGGTGGAGCGGGTTTCTGCAAGCGTTTCAGCGCCCGGCGTGGACGTCTGCCGGCAGCTGAGTGGGTTTTGGGAATTGTCGCGTGCCGGGGGTCGGGGGGCAGTTGGGGTATTGAAAGCAGCGGCGGCCCTAACCTGTCGGCTCACTTGTGGGGGTTCAGGGCCTGTAAAACCCTCTCGCCGGCAGACGTCGCCATACCTGCTGGCAGGTCGACGCGCTGTTCGAGCCCCACTGCGCGGAGGCTGACGATTCGGCGGCGGGTGAGAGGGTTTTGAAAGTCGCATTGTCCAGGCAACTGCTGGGGCCGGCTGCTGGCGGCAGCGCCGAGGAGCCGGGTTTTAGGGGGAGCGAGAGGGTTTATTCGGTCGTACTGTTCGGGATCGAGCGGTGGAGCTGCAGGCATAAAAGCTGGTTAGAGGGCTCCCGGACCGGCGCGGGGTGCTGTTCCGGGTCCGGGCCGGAGGCGCTGGGTTCCCGGGTGCGGCTGGGGGAAGGCGTGCGTGCGGCCGCGGTTCTGGCCGGGAGGGACTGCGGCCGTGCACAGGCGGCAGCCTGGAGCGGTCTGGGGTTCGGCGCAGGGTTTCTGGTGGGGATTGACGGCGGCTTCAGCCGCATACTTCGGGTTGGGGGGCGGCCGCTTCCGGCCCGGCCGCGGCGGGGTCGGCCTCCAGGCGGGAGCGGGGCCCGGCCTTTTCCGGCGGAGAATGGGAACTTGAGGGGCGCCGCCCGGTGTTCGGTCAGCCTGCTGGAGGGGCAATTTTACTGACATTACGCCATACTTATGGTTATACTTACTAAAGTAAAGTTTGGGCCGTGGTTGGGCGAAAATGGCCTTCTGGTGGGACAAAATCCCAACACCTTTTAGTAACGAAAACGAAGCGGGCCGCCTGGAGGTCCCGGTTTGGGCACTGACATCCGGCGGAGTGTCAGTTAGTGGGTTGGGTTTGTGCGGGTCCGGGGCAGATTTTTGGGGTCCTGGCCGGGGGGGGATCAGGCGGCGGGTGGTTTTCTGGTATGCGGGGGAGGGCCGGGTGTAACGGGACCTGCTGGTAGACCGGCTGGCGTGAGCGGGGCGGCTGCGGGCAGCGGTTATGCTGGGGGTTTTGTCGGGACTGCCCTTCAGGACGCGGTCAGGGTGCTGCTGTTGTTGAGGCCTGCTGTGGCCTCTCCAGGTTATCCTGGGGGCATCTTCGGGTAAGCCGGTGTTAGTCTGGCGCTTTTGGGTCTTCGAAAGTCAGTTTTCCTGCGGGTATGGGCTTGTCCTATAAAGGGGTGAGGGGTTAAGATCGTGGCGAGATGAAGCGGCTGGATATTCAGCGACCGAAGGCGGTTTTCGAGCTTGCGCACAAGC
>CACRXB010000040.1_pt1 | contig 9469 bp, 10 predicted proteins | sample 5377071 | NCBI WGS metagenome assembly CACRXB01 (sample SAMEA6061848, study PRJEB28556) | metagenome | reverse complement strand
AACTAAGAAAGCCTGGTCAGAAGCTCTTTGAGCCGTTTCTTTACCGGTTTCGGGGCGTGGGAGAGGGTGTCAGCCGGCTTCGCCGGCGACCCGGCTTAATGGCCCGGTGCGGTGGGGCTTAGCCCCACCGCTGCCGAAGGTTGCCCTCAAGCGGGTGCTGCTCGAGGCCATCTGCTACGACTTGCGCATCCTGTGCTCTGCTGCCAGCCCGACCGATTCGAGCCGAACCTGGCCCCTCTAATCCGATTTTGTAAGACAAGCCCCGGCGGCCTTGACGGTGATAACCCCTTTGTCTTACTTTGTAAACGTAGGATTGAAGGCTCAAACGGGAGGTTGGGATGGACACCGTGCGGATGTCTTCCAAGGGGCAGGTCGTTCTGCCGCGGGCGGTTCGGCAGGCCCTGGGCCTTAAGAAGGGCTCACTCCTGCAGGTCACGGTCTCAGAGAACATGGTGGTCCTCATACCCTTAGCAGAAGGCGAGGCGCCTCAGCCCGACTGGCGGCGGTGGCGGGGAATTCTGCGGGGCGCAGGCCTCCTTAAGGAGCTGCTGGCGGAACACCGGCGGGAGCGGGAACGGGATGCCGGCCGTGGTGCTTGACGCCTTCGCCCTGCTGGCCTGGCTCCAGGACGAGCCGGGCGCCGAGCGGGTTGAGGCCTATCTGGCCGAGGCTTCCGCGGGCCGCGCCCAGGTCCTGATTTCAGCCATCAACCTGGGAGAAGTCTGTTACCTGCTTGCCCGCAGACAGGCCGGCGCGACGGCCGAGGCCCTGTGGCAGGACCTGCGGCGGGGCAGGGTGCCCCTTCGGGCCGTGCCCGCGACCTGGTCGCGGGTGCGGGCGGCGGCCCGGCTGAAGGCGCGGTTCTTGATCTCTTACGCCGATGCCTTTGCCGCTGCCCTGGCGCTGGAGCGGTCGGCGCCGCTGGTAACGGGTGACCCGGAATTCCGTCCTCTGGAGCGGGGCGCAGGCCTTCAGGTGGTCTGGCTGGCCGGCCCGTAGAACCCATCCCGAAATGTGCACGGGAGGTCGACCCCTGCCCTGAACCGGGGCCGTGGGCCCGCATCGCCCCAGAAGCCCCGGGGAAGGCGGCGGGCCGATGACCGGCAGACCCTGGAAGGTCGGCTTTCGTCGGCAAGGCCTGCCCGGACCCGTCGCCACCGGAGGGTCGAGGAGCGGCGACTCGCCGCTCCTGGACGAAGAAGGGAGGCTCCGGTGGGAGAGGGCGTTTCCGGATGCCACCTTCGGGCACGAAGGCGGGACTCACCCGCAGGGTGATGGTGGTGGGCAACCGCTTCCCCTGGGGGTGCTGGAGCAAGGGGAGGCTGGCCGGGGTTCAGGTGTCCGGGCGGGACGGCCCGGACCAGGCCCCGGGAGGTGGTCGCGGACTTGCCCTTCGGCGAAGGCTGCGGGCCCGGGGCATCAAACCCCGAACGCCCGGGCCCGGCCGGGGCGGAAGCATGGACTCCAGGGCTGCCGGCCAAGAACCTTTGCCTGGCGCCGGTGGGGAGGCCGTATCTACCTGGCCTGCTGAGGGCTATTCCGGGATGAGTTTTAAATGTTCCAGGATTTTCTCGTAGACCGCCTTCACCTCTTCGGGACAATCCGTACGCTCTGCAAGCCCAGCCCCCTGAAGGAACTTTGAGCGAGGCTTCTCGGCCTGAATCTCGTCCCACTCACCAGGGAATCTAGCTTCCAAAAGGTCGGCAAAGTCTTCGCCCTTACCCGAAAAACCTGTGCTTAAGGTGAATATGCCGCACCTCTCGGCAGTACTCTTGATGGTTTCAAAAAGCTCATTCTTCTTATTATTATCAGGCCGCAAATTCCGCCTCTCGGCTTTAAACCTTTCCGGCTCCGGTTGCAAATCCCTCAGGCCGGCCCCCTCAAGCTGTCCAAAAATCCAGTTCGGGTTGTCCGGGTCAAGGGCCTTGCCGTCACAGATAACCGCCCAGGGGATGCCCCAGCCTTCAAGCAGCTGGATAAACGGCCCGAAGTTGCCGTCGCCGCCAACGCCGTAAAACACGATGTCCAGACCTTCGGGTGAACGGCCGGCCTCGATACCCTTTCTGAGCCACCCGGGAATGGCCCCGCACTCCAGGTCCCCCTCCACCAGTACAACCCCCCGGGCGAACAGAAAAGACCTGGCGTCTCCAATTTGCGAAAAGTGCCGCAGCGCCAGGCCGCGGATCTCAGCGGGCATCGAGGGTCGACGCTTCCGGGTCCGGCCGCCCTCAAGGACAAACCGGACGATCCGGTTGAAGTCTTCCGCACCTTCGGCCGGGACCAGATACGGCGAGTGGGTGATAAGCAGGGCCTGGAACCTGCCTGACCCGATACAGTCTCTCAGCTCCTGCAGAAACCGCCGCTGCCTGGACGGATGCAGGTTCAGGGCCGGCTCATCAAAAACCAAAAATCGGCCTTTGCCCGCAAGCAGCCCGCTTAAGACCAGCAGCTCCCAGATGCCTGCCCCGGCGTACTCGATGGGGACTTCGGTCCGACCCGACTCCGACCCTCGAATTACTACCCGCAGCGTCAGTTCACGGGTTTCAGCAGCTGCATCCGGCCGGGGGCTCAAGGTGACATCGAACTTGCAGTTTGTAAGCCGCTTGAAGCGCTCCGTAATCTCCCTGAACAGCTCCCGGTCGTGAGCGTCGGCGGAGTTTTTCAGGTTGAACAGATAAAGGTCCAGGTTCCGGCCGTCGGCCTCAAGGGCCACGGGCCCACCGAGCTCTGCGGCGCCGTAGCTGCCAGCCGGCCAGGACCGGATGTTGTCGACGAAAAAGAGCTTCTTACCCATAAGCCGATCAAGGAGATGGACGAAGGTTAGTTCCGAGGCGCGACCCTCGGCCAGGGCCGCCGCCGTCCGGTACAGGTCCGGGTGCGAATCCAGCAGGTTCAAATTAACGCTAAGCTCCAGGACACGACCATGGTCTTCTGCTGACTTCAGCAGCGCTTCCAGGCCCCCATCCAGAGCCTCAAGGGCTTCAGCCGCCTTGGGCGCAGGCTCCCCAGATTTTTGGTCGACCGGCTCCAGCAGCTGGTTAAGGAAGCGCCAAATCTCGATGCTGTTAAGCTGACCGGCTGACGCCGGCGTACGACTGATAATCGCCCGGCTATCCCGGTAGGTCAGCACAGCTTCGTGGCCAACGTAGCGGATCGTCCACCGGTCTGCAGGCAGTCGGGAAAACTCAACCTCCAGCCTACCCTGCCGGAATTTCTGGTAGAAATCCGCCCGCCGCGTAGCCCCCAGGAAGGCCCCGGCAACCTCCGGATTCCCAACGCGCAGGGGTGCGAGCCCGGAAATGACCGCTGCCTCAAAGAATTCCCCCCAGAGCTTTTGCTCGTCCCGGGCGTCAAATTCAAGGTCAAGGCCGACTTTAAAGCCGGGCTGACCTGACCCCAACCGGGTGGCCTCACGCCAGCCTGCCGGCGGAGCCTCCATCCGGGCTGCGGCGCGGAGGACCTCCCGGACGAGCCTGAATGCCCGGGCAAGGTTTGTTTTGCCGGAGCCATTCGGCCCGACAATAACCGTAAGCTCCGGGTCGAGTTCTAGCTCGAAATCCTCAAAGGAGAGAAAGTTCTGGGCCCGAATTTGCTTTATTTTCACGGCAAAACCCAGAAGCCGCCCGGCCCGAAAGACCAGATGTTCCGATGGTCAGCTTACAGCCAATTATATTTCCCGCTGGCGCCAGCCGGCAATGACCCGTACCTGACCCGTCTGTCCCAAAGGCGGTGGGAGGAATTTAAGGTCCTGGGTTGCCCCTGTGGCCGTCAGCCGAGCCCGGCGCACGACCCCGGCAAAGGTCGGCCCGAGCCCTCAGCCTGCCCGGCCCGGTCGCGGTCCTGCTGCGGCGGGGAAATCCGGCAAGGCAAGGACAGGGCTTTCCAGTTTTCGTGGCTTTCGGCGGATCAGCAGGCTTAGACCCCGGTCAGGCCGGACACTTAAGACCCGGAATCCGTCGACTACGAATCGGTAACCCAGGGTTCTTAGCAGGTTAAGGGCCTGCCCCGGTCCTAGCTTTCGTCATGGCATCCGCCGCAGCCTCCGTCTTATCAAGCGCCTGCGGTGCTGCTACAACCTGACCGAGGACCAACCCGACCCTGTGGCCGAAGGCCGGTGCCTCACAATCCCGCTTGCTACCCCGCCGGCTGATTCGCTCCGCAAGGCCGCTGCCGTCAGCCAACCGTTAAACGCCTCGAGCAACAAAGGCAAATCTAAACGGCAAAGGAGAGTCCTGGGCGCAGAGCGCCCGGGCGGGTATCCGGTTGCGGTGAAACGACAGGTACCGGGTAAGCCAATCGGAGAGCCACATGCCCCGCAGCGAAGCTTGACCGTTAATGGCAGCCAAGATGGGGGCTGCAAGTAAAGACTGGATGGGATATCGGCGGCCGTGCCTGCCCCTGGGATCAGGTATTGCAGCCAGGACATCGAGCAAGCTCTGCTGGATGGCGCAACCTCCTCAAGGCCTTCCACCCAAGAATAGCCTGAGCTCAGAAAACTGGTAAGCCGTAAGCCCTGGTCAGCTGTCAAATGTCTTGAACCCATACACTGAAGTGGTATAAATGGAGGTGGGAGGTCCGCTTCGCGTGCCGCTTCAGCATACCATCAAGGCTGTCGTTTACCGGGGCGAGCAGTTCTATGTGGCCGAGTGCCTGGAACTGGCCGTTGTCACCCAGGGCCGCACCGTCGATGAGGTGCTCAAAAACCTTCAGGAAGCCGTGGCCCTGCACCTGGAAGGGGAGGACCCCGCCCGCTTCGGCCTGGCGCCCGCGCCAACCATCCTGGTGACGATGGAGCTCGAACCGGCTCGTGCCTAAACTGCGTCGTCTCTCCGGCGACGACGTGGTTGCCATCCTGACCCGTTTCAGCTTCGAGGTGCATTCTCAGCGGGGAAGTCACGTCAAGCTCCGTCGGGCCGGGCCGGCGGGCACCCAAACCCTCACCATTCCGAGACACCGGGAGCTGGACCCGGGGACGCTCCGGGCGATCTTCCGGCAGGCCAGTCGGTTTATACCCGAAACCGAACTTTACCCTATCTTTACACTGAGTGATGGGCCCGGCCGATGGGTCTGCCAGCTTTGGGCCACTATGGCCTAAGAGGGCTGGGACGTATCCCGGCCGTCCCGTGCTACCGGCGGTGGGCCCGGGAAAAAACGTCAGCCGGGCTCTGCCGTAGTCCGGACTTAAGCCGGTACCCTGACCGGGAATCGACCTGACTGGGGCGCACCGCTTCGGGCAGGCCCCGCGGTAACGGCAACCCCGGCCGGGAGCGACGCCGGCAATTCAACGATGGGCAGGGCCGGGCTCTGGTGGCCGAGTGCCGCCATGGGAGGTAAAATCCTGGCCCAGAGCTATCAGCGCAGCCCCTTCCGCAGCCGTCCGGCGCTACACGGTCCCTGCCCCGTAGCCGTGCGGCCTGATGACCTCAGGAGCTGGGCCAGGGTCACAGGGGCAGGATCTCTTCCCTGGTCCGGACGGCCGCCGCAAAAAAGTCAAGGATGACGCTGACCGGAATACGGGGCCCTTGGGGACCGGCGGGGCCGGGCTTCGCTTCGTATCTGGCAGGTCAGCGTTCCGACCGGAGAACCTGCGCTGTCCCCGCGTTTCACGGTCAACCCCCAGACCACCTGAGCTTCGTCAGACTGCCTCCGGCCCGGAGATGGTGGCCGTCAGCCGAGCCCGGCGCATGACCCCGGCAAAGGTCGGTCCGGGCCGTCGACCTGCTCGGTCCGGTTGCTGGTCGAGGGAACCCCGGGTACCCGGCCCAGTGCTCAGACGGCGGCTCTTGAACGAGCGGCCTTTGGCCGCCGGTCAAACCTGGCGGCGCGCAGCGCTTCGCCTCTGCCTGACCTCATCCAGGACCGGCCTTACCTGCTCACCAGTCGTCGCCGAAGGCGACGCCTACCCGCCGTACCCGCAGGCAGCCCGACTTCCGGCAGTGGGCAGCCTGAGCAACCAGGTTATACGCGGGAAGGCGGCAGAGCCGCACGATCACCTCAACACCACAGGCTGCCAGTTGAGCCCGGCGAAGCCGGCGCGGCTTCGCCGCCGGCTGGCCGCTGCCCAAATCCGGGGCGATGGCTGTTGACGGCGGCGAGGCCGCGGCACTTATGTCAACAGCACTCCCGGCCCCTGATTTTGACCGGGGTTCCATCCAGCCCAAGGACCCTGACCTTAGGCTGCTGTTCCGAGACGGTCCGGACATCCCGCCGATTGCAGCAGCCGCCCGCTGACCTGGTGCAGGCCCGGTTGGCCCTGGCCGGGGCAACGGCGGCGCCGCGAAGCGGCCGCCGCCGGCTCTGGTCAGCCCGGGTCACACGGGGCGCTTGTAGCGGAGGGCGAACGCCCGCTTTACCTGGTGGTCCACCATGCCCATGCTGGTGAAGGTAGACTGAACCGCTGCCGACCCCCGGTCCAAGTCGCAGGCGCCCCGCATTCGAGTTCGTCGACCGGCTCCATCTCACCACGCCGGGACAGACCCCGTAGGGATGCCTCCCCAGGACGCTGACCTTTCAAGTGCGATGGGCTGCCTGCCCGTACTGCCTGCGGGCCGGAGCCATCCTGGAGGCTTTCGGCGGCGGGCCGTGGCAAACCTGGTAAAATAGCGGGGGCCGGCTCAGTACTCGAGGATTCGGGTTATGGCGCAGCTGTTCCATGCGGGGATGTTCCTGTAGAATCAGGCGGGGTAGTGTGTCTGCGAGGGACGGCGGTATGGACGGGCGCAGGAGCCGGCCCGAATGGACCGATTGGACCGGTTTACAGCGCGATAACCGGTCCTGAAAGCGCGCGGGGGGGCGCTCCCCCTGCGCCTCAGTCCTAACGGCTGATACCCGGTATCCTTGCCCTCAACCGGGGGAGCGCACCGCACCGCGGGGGCTGCTGCAATTCAGTTGCAATCTGGGCAGGAAAACCCCGAACCGACTGGACACCCTGGACCGGCCGGCCACAACATATTGTATCAGCCAGTACGGATTAGCACAAGATGTAGCGGCTGGACGGCCTGAAGGCTGATTTGGATTCAAGCACTTTACGGCTCAGGATACAGTAAGCCGGTGGAACGTGGTGGCAGCCTACCCGAGCGCCAGCGCCAAAAATGCCCGGGACTTTCTCGAAAAGCTCATCGAACGGACCCCTGCCAGGCCGCACAGCGGCCTGGCGGCTATCCAGGTAGATGGTGGCAGGGCCGGCTTTGGCGGCGCCGTCGGAGGCGGCCGGCCGAGTTTGAGGCCGCCTGTCGAGAGCTGGGGATAAAGTTGTTCGTGCTGCCGCCCCGCTCACCGCCGAAGGCGGCCGTCACGTTGAGCGAGCCCACCGCAGCCATGTCGAGGGGGTTGCCTGCGGCGCCCACTACACGGGCGAGCAGCGGCCGGAGGCCGCACCGGGCCTTGCGGGCCTGGGAAGAGACCTTCAACATCCTGAGACCCCACCGGGCCGAGTCGCCGAAGGCGACTGCCCGCTCGATTATCTTAAGGCCAAGCACCCGGACAGGGTGCCCCCTGTCTCAAATGTCCTGGACCCATACACCGGCGTGCGTAGCCGGGCCGATAGACCGTAAAATTCAGGCGGGAGGAGAGCAGTGCCTACCCTGGAAGAGCGAATCACCGCCCTGGAGGCGGCGGTAAGCCGTCTTACGGAGGCCCTGACCGACACGGTCTCAACCTTAAAGGACCTGGCCGGCACCTTAAAACCCACGGCCGGGGTTCTCCAGGAGCTGGCCGGCCTGGTCAAGAACCTGGTCGAGGCCCAGGTCCGTCTCGAGAAGCGCCTGGAGGCCCTCGAAGGCGGGTTGGACAGGCTTGAGGCGACCCTCACCCGCCTTGCCGAGGCCCAGGCCGGGACGGAAAAGCGGCTGGAGGAGCTGGCCCGGGCTCAGGCTGAGACGGAAAAGCGGCTGGCGGGATTCATCCGGGTCACCGAAAGGCAGGAAAGGGAACTGGGCAGATTCTCCCAGCGCATCGGCCCCGTCGTCGAATCCAGGCTGGCCGCCGCCCTGCTGGAGAAGGTTTTGCCCGCCCGCAGCCTTATGCCCCTGGAGACGCGAGCCCGGCCTATCGAGGTAAACGGGCTGGAGGTGGACCTGGTAATCCGTGTCCGGGACCCGGCCGGCCGTACCTTCCGGGTCCTGGCCGAGTGCCGCGGCCGGGTCCGCATCCGGGACGTCCGGGAGGTTGCCGCTAAGCTCAAGAACCCGAAAAACCTGGCCCGGCTCAAGGGCGCAGGCCTCGACGGACCTTTCATCGTCTACCTGGGTGGACTCCAGGTGTATCACGGTGTTGAGGAGGCGGCCGGCCGCGCCGGCATCGGCCTTTTCGACCCCGCAGGTGAACTGGTACCGGCCGGCCCCGCCCTGTCGGCGTAACCCCAAGGGTAGCAGCCGGGTCGGCCGCCCCCATGTATCGTTCCTGTCGTCTAACCTGACCCCGGCTTTCACCGAGATGGGGCGCAGGGGGCTGTCGGCTGCGCCCTCTTACCTCCCTTCGTGTTAAGATTTCACACGGTGGGTGAAAAACCCTCTGTTCCAGAGATGGTGGGAGGAATTTAAGGTCCTGGCTGGCCCCTGTGGCCGTCAGCCAGGGTCGGCAGATTCGACCCCGGCAAAGGTCGGTCCGGGCCCTCGGCCTGCTCGGTCCGATTGTGGTCGGGCGGCTCCTGAGCGAGCGGCCTTCGGTGGGCCGCGCCGGTGACCGTCGGCCGCCGCCGGCTGCGGCGGGGCAAGAGGGGGTCTGTCCCAGAGATGGTGGGATGAGCCAGTCGACTCCGTCGACTGCGGGGCAGGCGCTCCCCTTAAGCTTAACCCTCCAGCGAGGGCCTGCCCATGAAAGAGCGGGGCCAGAGGCCCCGCCCGACCGCGTTGCCGACGGCGACCGACCGAGCCCAAGGACCGGCCTGAGAAATGTCCCCACTGCCGCTCAGTCGCCTTCGGCGACACCGGCACGGCTACTTGCCGGCAAAGCCGGCTGTGGTCACCGTCCGTTACAGGTGCGCCCAGTGTAACCGGACAGCGGTGTGACCCGGGCCGACCAGAGCCAGCGGCGGCCGCTTCGCGGCGCTGCCGTTGCCTGGGCGCTGGGTTTAAGTACCAGGTCGATTCAGTGGATCTTTGACAAGTTCGGGGCCGGAATTGGCAAATCAACGGCCTTAAGGGATGTCCGGACCGTCTCGGAACAGCAGCGCAAGGTCAGGGTTCTCGGCCTGGATGGGACCCTGGTCAAAATCAGGGGGCAGGAGCGCTGTTGACATAAGTGCCGCGGCCTCGCCGCCGTCAACAGCCATCGCCCTGGACCTTAGAAGCGGCCAGCCGGTGGGAATTGCCAGGATATCCGAGCATGACGGCCGGCCGAAGGCCGGCCGGCTTGAGCCCCTGGTGAAAGCTCTTGGGGTTGAGGTTATCGTGCGGCGAAGCCGCCACGGCTTCGCCGCCTTCCCACCTACAACCTGGTTGCCCGGGCAGCGGCCTTTGGCCGCGCAGGC
>CACRXB010000039.1_pt1 | contig 10429 bp, 11 predicted proteins | sample 5377071 | NCBI WGS metagenome assembly CACRXB01 (sample SAMEA6061848, study PRJEB28556) | metagenome | reverse complement strand
GCCCGGCCGCAACCCCGTCAATGACTAAAAGCTTTAGCCCGGTGTAGTGTCGGACCAGGAGTCCAAGCCGGTTGTGACCCCGAACCCGCCGGACCTCAGCCCCACGCTGTCAGGCCCCGGTGGGCTATTCCCGTCGTGGGATGGCATCACCCGGAAGCAGCCGCTCAAACTGATTTTTAAGCTCTGCCAGGAGCCCTTCGAGGTCTTCGGGCTTTAAGTTGCGGCTCAGGTAACGCTGGACACGGGCTTTCCGGGTAGAGGTCCTTAAACAGGGCCACCGTATCCCGGTAGGTCAGCCCAAAATAGGCTCTGAAAACCAGCAAGGCCGCATAAAGGGAGTGGGGATAGACCCAGGGGTGGCCCTGTTTGGGCGGGGCCTTGTCCAGCTCGGCGAACCGGGCCCGGCTAAGCTTGAGCGCAAGCTCAAAAACCGCCGGCCGCTTCATCTCGCCATAATCTTAACCCCTCACCCCTTTATGGGACAAGCCCAAGCGAGCCGCCAGGAGAAACCAGGGTCGCTTTCGCCGCAATCCAATCATAGTGGCCCACTAACTGGAGGCGCGGCTTCGGCAGAATCCCTCCCTCCGTCGGGCTGACCTCGCCCGCCAGTTGGGGATGAGCCGGGCACGCCTCACGCAACTGCTGGGGCTTCTTCGGCTGGCCCCTGAAGCCCAGGCCCTTATTGCCGACCTTGGCGACCCCCTACCCGGTGGGCATGTTGCTGAAAGAGCGCTCAGGCCTCTCCTGCGGCTCTCGCCGGAAGAACAGGTCAGGGCACTTCGCGACCTTCTGGTGTTACGAGGCCCATAGCGACTTGCCGCTACCTCATCCGTGACACCCATCTAACCGTGTCCTTGTGGCTTCGGTTTCGCCAGTGACGCCACGCATTCCCGACACGGCAGAACCCTTTATGAGCCCTGACCCATGGATATGCAAGACCTGGGGGCGACGCTTCCACCCCCGCCAGCACACAGCCCTCCCACTGAATGTATACTGGAGAGGGGGTTCCTCCATTCCTTATGACGGGCGTCCATCAATCCGGCCCAACGGCAGGGGAGACACCTGAACCCCAGTGGACCCCCCAGGAGAGGGAGGATGGAGGTAGAGAAGTTGGTTCAGGAAAAGCGAGCGGAGATCTTGCGGGTCTGTGCACGTCATGGTGCTCGCAACGTGCGGGTCTTCGGGTCCCTCGCCCGGGGAGAAGCAGACCACGCCAGCGACATTGACCTCCTGGTGGAACTGGAGCCTGGTCGAAGTCTCCTTGACCTGGGGGGCCTTCAGTATGAGCTAGAGCGCCTTCTGGGGTGTCGCGTGGATGTGGTTACGGAGCGCGGACTGAAGCAACGCATCCGGGAGCGTGTCCTGAAGGAGGCCGTGCCATTGTGAGGGACCCAAGGGAACGGTTGCGGGATATTCTGGAGGCCATTGCGGCCATTGAGCGTTACCTGCACCGTGGCCGGACTGCCTTTGAGGGGGATGAGCTGTTGCAAGTGTGGTTTGTGCACCACCTGCAGATTATCGGCGAGGCTGCCCGTGCCCTGCCCGAAGAGGTCCGTGCGAGGGCACCCGAAGTTCCCTGGACCAAAATCATCGGGATGCGCAATGTCCTGGTACACGGCTACTTCGAGGTGGACACGGACATTGCCTGGGAGGCTGCCTCTCGCGACGTGCCTGCCCTGAAGCCCGCTATCCAGCGCCTGTTGCAAGAACTTGAGGAACACAGGGATAGACCTCGTGCCTGATGTCCTCGTCCGCAGACTGTTACGCCCTATAAGGAGTGGGGGTTGCTCCCATAGCATGTGCGGGGTCCAGTGGTACTCACTAATACGGGTCTGTCCCATAGATGGTGGGATGAGCCAGTCGACTTCGTCGACTGCGGGGCAGGCGCTCCCCTTAAGCCCAACCCTCCAGGGAGACGCCTGCCGGCCGACCGCGTCGCCAAAGGCGACCGACCGAGCCCGAGGACCGGCCTGAGAAGTGCCCCCACTGTAGTTCAATCACCGGCACGGTTACTCAACCAAACAGCCGCCTTGCGTCACGGAACGGGGCTGAGTGGGTCACTGCATCTTTGGGACAACCTGCGCCGGCCCGCCGCAGGCTGCCAGCTGGGCCTTAGCCGGCAGGAGTCACGACGGTCAGGCCGGCAACCCTACCCAGATCGTCAGCATTCCTGGTGAGCACCCGACAGACGCCGGCCAGCAGAATATCCAGCCGGCCGATAATCGTATCAGGCGGTCGGATGGATGCTGGCAGGTTTGCAAGCCAGCTGCAGGATTAAGGAGGATGCGAAAGTGTTTACACCGGAAGGTATATTCGAAAAGTGGGCCCGGGGGGAGGACGTGCAGCTCGGCGACTTCGAATCGGAGCAGCTCCGGGGTTGGGTCTACCGCAAGCTGAGCGATATAGCCGTCGCGGCGGAAAGGGGCGCTGTCGAGGAGACCCACCGGGTGCTGGCAGAGGCGCTCAGGCTGCTCAATTTTGCCGGGTACATGGCCTGGCGTTTCCCGGACCTGGAGGACCTGCTGGCACGTCAGCCCGCCCTCCGGGCGGGCGCCGCCAGAGGCGGCTTGACGGGATCGCCCGCCGCTTCGGGGCGGCAAGCTGGCTGCGCTCCCGCCCCAGGTCAGCGTAACAATCCAGTTCGCGGTGAGCGGGGGCTCAGGTCAATAGCCGCTCCGGTGGGACGGGCCCGGGCGGGTGGGAGTTTCCGGCGCGTGCCTGTGCCGTGCCGCCAACGGTCAGAACCCGCCGGCGTGGGCGTGCGTACGCACGTTCACGAGGGCTGTCGGGCCAGGAGCCGCCGTTCTCGCGGCGCTGGACGCGTCGCTGCGGCCGGCCGGGGCCGGCAGAGGCGGGCGGCGGCGTACAGCGTCCCAGCCGACAGGCCCGGCCGACGCAGGCCTGCCGGCAGCCGCCCACCGCGCCGTCACATCTGGCGGATAAGGTTAAGGAGCCCGTTAAACGCTCCCAGGTCCCAGGACTCCAGGTCACCCGGACCCAGCTCGCCCAGCCGCCGCCGGGGGTCGGGCTGACATGCCAGGAAGGCGTAAACCCAGGCCTTGTCCGCCTGCGTCTGGTCCTGGGGCGCACAGCAGCCCATAAAACCATCAACGCATCCGGCAAGACGATGGGACCCCAAAGCCCGCCGGCAGAGCGTTTCAAGGCAGCCCGGTGACCTGTTATCGGGAAAGACCCACACGGCGACCCCCGGGGCGGACCCGGCAAAGTGGGCCGGCCCCGGCGGCTCGGGCAGCCCGTTTCGGGTCAAGGCGCCGGCGACCCGCTGAAACGCGGCCTGGGCATCCTGGTCGGCGTCAACCGTAATGAGCACGGCTCCGACCCTTTCGAAACCGGGCGTCAGCTTCAGGGTCCTGAGAAACCCGGCCAGCCCATGCTTGCCGCCGAACTCCAGGAGCTCAAAATCCTCCGGGTCCAGGCCTGCCGCCCTCAGAAGCGTCCTTAGAAACCGCTCGTCTTCGGCCCCCTCGCTCAGGATCAGCCTGGGGCGCTCGATCCGCCGGGGAGTCCGCCGGTTCAACGCACTTCCAGGCCCCTTTCAATCGCGACCTGCAGGTCCTCCCGCTCATAGACCGCGGCCCGAACCCGGCCGTCTTCACGGTCCAGCCGGATGTACCGGAAGCTTTCGTACGCCTCCAGCTCCGAGAAGGCCTCATGGGCCGCCACGACCGTCTCCCAGTCGTGGGTCGTGGCAAAGAGCTGAACCTGGTATTGGGCCGTCGCCCCGGCAAGCACCTTCCAAAGGTCCTTAAGGACCGAATGATGGAACCCCGCCTCGACCTCGTCCACCAGCACCACCCCATCCCGGGCCGTGAAAACCGCCAGCAAAATCCGGGCCAGCCGCTCCATCCCTTCGCCCGCCACCGCCAGCGGCAAAAGCGGCCCCTCCTCCAGCCGGACGTGGATGATGGGCACCCCAAGCACCGGCAGGGGCAGCAGGCCCCGGAGCCGGGGCTCGATGACCCGGAGGGCCTCGGTAAGGGGCTGCTCCCGGCCCTCCCGGATCAGGTTTGCCAGCCGGCTGGCATCCTCCACCGGAACTCTCACGTGCATCGGCAAGAAGACGGCCAGAAAGGGGCTGAGGGGCACGGGCCGGTCCGTCTGCAGCACGAGCTGGCCCGTCTGAAAGTCGATCAACCCCACGAGCTTGAAAGTCTGCGCCTCCGCCTCCTGGCCAGGCGGTTCGGTTACATGCTCGATGGTGCCGAGTTCGACCAGGCGGAACTGCGGCGCCGGCTGCGGAACGGGCCCTGCAGTTCCGCTTGCCGGAACCGGGACCGAGACCAGGGGCTGCGAGATGATGCTGAAGCGGGTCGTTATCCGGGTTCCCTGTAGGTCCGTTGTGACAATCTCGAAGGGCTTATCGGCCTCGCCCCGGTAAAACAGGCTGCCGAAAAGGTCCTGGGCAAGGGAAACGCGGCCCGCCTGCATCTGGATGAACCCGCCCGCCATTACAAGGCCCCGGAAGGCATTCAGACGCAGCGCCAGCTCGGGGTTGCCGCCCCCGCTGTGCAGAAACAGGGCCTCAAGCAGGTTCGTCTTGCCGACGTTATTGCGGCCCCCGATGAGGTTTACCCGGCCGAGCCCGGCCAGCTCGAACTCCTCAAAGCCCCGGAAGCGCCGGATGCGAATACTCTGCCACACTGCAAAGCCCTCCGCCCTCCAGTTTAGCAGTTTTCAGCCGGCGCCTTCCTGCAGGTAGGCCGGTCTTGGAAACCTTATCTTAACGGGCTGGCGGAAGGTTGCATGGCTTATGACCAGCTCCCCCTTCTCCAGCCGGGTGATGTTGGCCTTGACCTCCGGCGCCAGGAACCGGTAGGCCGCCGCGGCCAGCTCCGCCGACCCGCTCCGGCCGACCACCACGGTGGCGCAGTTGCCCACCACCCGCTCGTGGGCGGCGCTCATGAACTGCTCGGCCCCGATGAGCACCACCCCGAGGGACCGGCCCCGCTCGGCAATATCGAGCACCTGCTCGATGATGGGGGACCCCCGCTCCCGGGCGGGGGCATATTTGTTGAGCTCATCCACGAAGATGACCACCTTCTCCGGCAGGTCCGGCCGGTCGGGGCCCTCCTCGGCGTAGAGGGCGTAGATGGTCCGCAGGATGTCGCCGAAGACCAGGGTCTGTTCGTCGTCCGTCAGCCGGGCGATGTCCACGACGACCGTCTCGCCCCCGCGAATCCTGGCAATCTCCTCGCTCAGGTTCTTAACGTGGCGCGGTCGCTGGGGAACGAAGATGCCGGACTGCCGGGTCTGGACGATGCGCCGGAGCAGGCGCCGGAAGCGGCCGACGGATATGGCCCGCACGTCGCCGACGCTCTGGGCCTGGCCCGTATTAGGGTCGACGAGGGGCGGGCCGTTTAAAAGGGCGTTCCAGTCGGTCGCGCTCTGCCAGCGCCCGCGGGGCCCCCACCGCCCCGTCTGCGGGTCCGAAAGCCCCTGGTGAATCTCGCCGATCAGGGCGCCCACCGTGTCCCAGGGGTCCGGTATGTTGGAAAGAAGCAGGTCCAGCTTGTCGTAGGTGTCCGGCAGCGAATACGCATACACAAACCAGTTGCGCTCCGGGATGCGGAAGCTGTTCGGCCGCCCGGTGGTGGGGGTTTCTTTGCCGTAAGGCAGCAGGTAGCGCACATTTTCAAAGGGCCGGGGCCTCAGCCCCAGGGCCTCCCACAGTTCGTGCTCTTCGGGCGGGAGCCCCCCGGGCGGGGGCCGGTCGATGGCGAGCAGGTCCCCGTGCTTGACGTTCAGGATGATGACGCCGATGCGGTCGCGGTTTTCCACCTTCTGCAGAATGGACTGGATGAGGAAGATGGCGTAGGAGGTCTTGGTGGCCAGCCCGGAGATGCCGGTGATGTTCACGTGGGCGCCCTCGGGGCCCAGGATGTAGCGGCTGTCCAGGTAGACGACGGCCCGGGTGCCGCTGGACAGCTCAATGAGGCCCGCCGGAACCCGGTAGCGCTCCGGAACCCGGTCGATGCCCAGGGCGGTGTGGATCCCGGCCTCATCGGCAAAGCGGACGGGCCGGTCGTTCATCACCGGCATGTAAATCTGCCGGTCGTTGGCCAGGACCGCTACCCGGGCCACCGTCGTGCCCTGCCGGGCCGTGTTCGGCGCAACCGAAACCTGGCCGAAGTCGTTGGAGATGAAGTTGGAAAGGTGTGTCGGGGCGTCGGTGGTGTGCACCAGCGTCGTGACGATGCCGAAAGTCCGGCTGGCGCCTTCGGGGGCCACCTGCTCGGCCTCCACGATGTCGAAGGGGTTGACGATGACCCCGGGCGCAAGCCAGAAGGAGAACTGGTCCGAGGAGTTGGGCTCGCCGGCCGTCGCCGACGAAAGGCCGATGACGTCCCTCATAGCTCACCTCCACCGCAGAAACTGCTGCACCACCTCCCGGGAGAGGAGGTTCTCCTTCACCGCCCGCTCGGCTAAAAAGATGGGGTAGATGTGGGCATGCCAGCGGCGGTCCTGCCCGTGGGGGGTGACGCTGCGCTCCGCCACGAGGGCCCGGGAGAGCTCGTCGACGAGTTCGGAGGGGACCGGCTCCTGCGACGGGTTGACGAGCTCCGCCTTGACCACGCCCATCAGGGGGTAGTCCAGGTGTCTCTGCTCCCGCAGACGCACATACCAGAACACCACCTTCCCCCCACGGGCCGCGAATGCGGCCGTCCGGTGCTGGGCCTGAAGGTCGGCCAGGAGCTTGTAGATGGAGCGGCGCTCGGCCCGGGGCCCGCGCCCGAAGACGAACTGGGGGTCCTTCCGGAAGTTTTTGGCCACGCCGACCACGGGCTGGATATCGCCCGCGGCGCCCAGGGCGGTGAGTATGGGGTCGAACTGTAAGGAGCCGTCGGCGATAAGCCAGGCGTCCCGGCTGAGGGCCGGCAGGGCGGCCCTGATAAGCTCGGCCTCAAGCCGGCGCATTTCATAGCGGACCTTGCCCCCGGCCTTGTTGCGCAGGTCGAAGTCCGAAAGCACGTCGCTTATGACATCCCGCCCCGTAAGGTCCACCAGCCTCACCCCGACCCGGGCGGTCAGGCCCTCGAGCCGGCCCCAGACCTCCTCGGAAAGCCGCTGCCTTCCCAGGAGGAGAAGGTCTTTCACCTCCAGGGCCTGCTTTCGCACCGTGCCGTCGTCCTCCCGGCGCAGGACGCAGGCCCCAATCTGGGCGAAGTGGACGGGGGATTCCCGGTCGTGCTCCAGCACCGTCCCGAGGAAGTAGGAGCGGAAAGAGCCGTCCAGGAAGTAGCGGAAAAGGTGCAGCTCGGGGCGCCCCAGGGGCGGCACGGGCCGGTACAGGCGTGGGGGCGCCCCGGAGGGGTCGCGTTCGAAGACGGTCTCAAACACCTTCTCATCCTGGTTCAGGGCCTGGTCCTCCCGCTCCTCGAAGTCGGGACGCTCCAGGTCCTCGACGGCGCCGCCCACGGCGGGAAGCACTTCCACCACTTCGGCTATGGCCTTCAGCACGTCCCGGACGCCCAGAAGCGGAGCCATATTTACTCCGTCCCGTCGCCGGCCAGCTCCCGCAGGCTCTGCTGAACCTCCCGCAGCTCCCGGTCGGTCAAACCCCAAAGTTTTGCCGCCTGCCGGTCGATTTCGGCTTCGACCGCCCGCAGCCCTTTTTCATCTCCTGCCTTCGCCGCCGCGTGGGCTTGCTGCGAAAGCTCCGTAAGCCGCCGATGCACTGGGTCTTCCGGGTCATAGCGGGGGATGCGGATGTGCTCAAGGATGTGGGGGTCTCCAAAACTTTTTCCGCCTTCCTGTGAATAGGCTCTTGCAGCAAAGTTCGCTGGAGAAGAGTTAACGAGCGCACAAATGTAATGGGCTTCCTGTTGATTTCCACAGGCAACCAAAGTCACAATGTGTTGGGGGACAATAACCTTACCTTCAGCCATGCCTATTACAGCCGCATTGAGTGCAGATGCGATGTTTGGCCACACCACCTTCCAGGGGGCGAAGGTGTAGGTGCCGACAGCGAACATTGTGTAGAAGGGCGCGCCTTTCTTCAGCATATCAGAGACGCCGCGCGAAGCCCGTTCCCGCAGCACGGGCTCGAAGCGCTTGAGGTAGCCGTAGGTGCGCGGGTAGCGGGCTTGCAGCTCCTGCTCGTCTATGCCGCGCCGTTTGACCGGGTCCTGCACCATCAGGATCAGCGCCGAAGGCTCCGCCCGCCAGCGCTTAACATCCCGCCCGCGCAGCAGGGGGTAGAGCAGGTCCGGCTCGATGGGCTCGACAACCTGGTCCACCTGGACCTTAGCCCCTTCGGTGAGGTTGCGCACCACCACCAGCCCATCGGGGCGCTTTAAGACGATATCCACCCAGTAGACGGCGTTGGCCCCGCCCGTGTAGGCTCCCGCGTGCGCCTGGTAGTCGGACCTTCCCAGCACCCTGCGGAGGGCCCTGAGGGCTCTGGGGCGGGCGGTAAGCCAGGGTGAAGTTGGGTCGCTGGGGTCAACGGGTTCGGCAAAGAACTGCAGGCGCCGGGTGGCCGCCGTAACCTCTTCCAGGGAGCTTTCGTAGTTGAAGCGAGCCCCCCTCTTTTTGCGCCAGACCGTGTAGGGGACGGGGTACTTCGTCGGCTTCCCCCTTCTCCAGTATCATCACCGCCGTGCGGTTGGAGGCGCCCTCAAAGGGGTTGAGGTCCACCAATATCGTCCACGTGCACGACTGCAAGAGGGATCGGCTCGCCGCCGCTTTGGGGAATCTGCAGCCGCCGAAAGCCCTGGCCCGCGCCTGATGTCTTAAACAGGGACTGCGTAATGACAAAGCCGAGCTTCCCCCCCTTCATTAAGCAGCCCGTCCATCACGGTGAAGGTCATCAGCATCGAGATATCCTTCTTCCCCTTGCCCAGGATCGTGTCCATCCCACCGTGGGGAAAGAGCCCATAGCGCTCCCAAAGGGGCATGGTCGCCCGGCGGTACCCATCCGGCAAATGCTCCCAGTTGACCCAGGGCGGGTTGCCGACGATGTAGTCAAACTGTCCGACGGTGAGGGGGGCGAAGTTGTTTTTCAAAAGCCGCGCCCACAGTCCGTTGAGGCCCTGCCGGTGCAGCTCCAGCATCCGCTCGTACACGGCCTGCGCCAGGGAGACGGTCCGCTCATCCCAGCCGCCTTCTAACGGAATGGCCCCCCCCGGCACCGCCGGAGGAAGGCCTCCACCCCCAGGCCGGCGCGCAGGCTCTCTTCAAGGAAGTTGCAGAAGCGCCCAAAATGCGGCGGCGCGCACAGCCGGGCCGGCGCCTGGAAGGTTCCGACGGCGGTGGGGAACTCGTAGGCATCGTAGCTGAAAAGCTCCTGGCCCACCGCCGGCGTCCGGACCGAGTCGGCCAGGTAAACCGGCAGGCTCACCTCGCCCCGCCGGTAGGGCAGCAGGTCGGCCACGGCCAGCAGGTAGTTGACCCGGGCGGTAAGCACCGCCAGCGGGTTCAGGTCGAACCCGACCACGTTGCTCAGAATCGCCCCAAGCAGCCGGTCCTCAGGTATGAGCAGGGCCTGGCCCAGCTCCCGCATCCGGCCGATAATGAGGACCAGAAACGTCCCGGACCCGCAGGCCGGGTCGAGCCAGCGCACCTTAAACAGCTTCTCCCTGAGGGCGCCCTCGTTCCCGACCGGGCCCGCCCCAAAGAACTCGCCGTCGACCTGCCGCAGAAGCCTTAAGGCGAGCCAGTCCGGGGTGTAGTACTCGCCCAGGTTGTGCCGCACCTCCCTGGGCAGAAGGTAGTGGTAAAGCTTTTTAAAGAGGTCCCGGGTCTCCTCCGGCACCACCCGCAGGGTCCCGGGGTCGTATTCATCCAGCCGACCCAGCACCTCCCGAACCGCCGCCTCAATACGCCCATTCCAGGCATAAAGGTACCAGGCAAAGAAGTCCCCCTCCAGCAGGTTGGCAATGCCGTAGGCCCGGAAGATGCCCCCGGACTCCAGCTCCGAAAGCCGCCGGCGCAGGGTCTCAGGGTCCGCCCCCACCAGCTCCCCGAAAGCCGGGGCCCCGAGCCGGACGGCCAGATGCTTGGAGACCGCCAGCCAGCCCAGAAGCTTAACCAGGAGGGCGAAGTAGGTGTGCAGGCAGAAGAAGAACTGCTCGGCCTCTCCGGCCGAAGCAACGTCGATGCCGGCCCGGCGGACCCAGCGCCTTAACGGTTCCAGCTTGCGGCCCCCGAAGGCCTCGGCGTAATCTACCGATTCGCTGAAGAAGAGCCGCCACTGCCCGAACAGCCGCGCCACCATCCCGTCAGGTCCCCTCTGTCCCAAAGGCGGTGGGAGGAATTTAAAGTCCTGGGTGGTCCCTGTTGAACTCAGGCTTTCAAGGCCGTCAGCCGAGCCTGGCGCAGCGCCGAAGGCGCTCGAGCGCCGATTCGACGCCAGCAAAGGTCTTAAAACCGCGGACCGTCCGGGCCCGACGGCCTTCGGCCGGCCAAT
>CACRXB010000036.1_pt1 | contig 13159 bp, 14 predicted proteins | sample 5377071 | NCBI WGS metagenome assembly CACRXB01 (sample SAMEA6061848, study PRJEB28556) | metagenome | reverse complement strand
CGGTCACCGTCCTGGTCAGGCCCGGACCGCGGGCTACGGCCGGGAAATCCAGCGGGGCCAAGCCCCTTGCCTGTGTAAGTTCAGAAAGATTTGGGACAGCCACAGTCGCCTGCGGCGACTGTGGCTGTCCCAAATCTTTCTGAACCTGCACATTATGTCAAAATCGTTCCTGGCCGGTCCCATCCAGTCCAAGTCGTGCCGTGCCCAGGGGTTGCATCTGACCCGCTTTCTGGTGACTTTGCACAGGTACAGTGCACAGTAAGGGCGTGCTTGACCGGCAGAGCCTTATCACCGCGCCGGGTTCCGCTTCCCCATAAGGGACTCCGTCCGGGCATAAGCTTTTCAGGCTACGCTTCTTCCGGCTGCAAAGCGAGGCGCGCCGATGGTCCAAACGGGGGTCCGCGGCCCGCCCAGGTCCGCCACCGGCCTCGGCCGAACTGTATCCCGCAGGAAGCTGATCCCAATGGAACTGGCTCCAATGGAGTCCATACTCGTACATTCACCAGGAACGTAAATAACTTCGACCGCCTCCGGGCAAGGCCGGAATACCTCCGCCCGGGAGCCCTGCCTCGGGTTGGTGCAGAATAGCCGGCAAGCCCGGCCGCTTCCGGCCCCTGATGGTCTTGCCAGGATTCAGGCAATCGTGGAGGGTGCCGATACCGGGTGCGGGTCCCAGTCGCGGGACGTCAGCAGTCACCCTGCGTTACCCGGCCGCGCCGCCGGCAGGTCAGGCATTTCAGCACCCGCGCCCGGTGCCGGGCGATTCAGATGGAGAGCCGACGACCCTTCCAGCTGGCCCGGCCCAGGCAGTGCTGAACCAGAGAGAAAACGGCCAGGATAAAAGCCATGAGGCCAATGATGGGATACAAGCCAACCACCACGCCTGGGGCCCGCAATCGCCAGGCGTAAAGGGTCCAGGTCGCCCCCCCGAGTCCAATACCGGCCAGCGCCGGGGCCGGCGGCCTGGTCCCGGAAAGAATCGCCCAGGCGACCCAAACCCAGGGTCCGGAGAGCACCAGCCCAAGCCAGCACCAGATGAACAGGTACAGGGGCAAGTTATATTCAAAGAAGGCAAAAAGGTTCTTGCCGAACCCTGCCAGCGCGTCACCAAAAGAGCCGTACATCCGGCACTTTGCCCGCCCAGTTCCATCAACGAGGAGGTAACTCCCTCCCATGCGGGCCACCCGCCGGGCCAGGGCCACGTCCTCGGCGACCCGGTCGGCCACGGCGGCGTGACCGCCGGCGCGCCAGTAGGCGTCCCGCCGAAAGGCCATCACCTGTCCAACCGCCACTGCCAGTTGGGGCGGGCCGGTCCGGGCCAAAGCAAGAGGGAAATGGGTAAAAAGGCTCCACCCCAGCAGGGGCACCGTCAGCTTCTCACCCAGGGTGAGCATAAGTTCTTCGGGGATTACTGAAACCAGGTCTGCTTCCTCGGCCGTGAGGGCGCAGACCAGGCCGCGCAGCACATCCCGCTCGTGCCAGGTGTCTGCATCCACAAATACTAGAACTTCGGCCGCGGCCGGCGCGGCCGTCGCCAGCTGATGGCAGGCCCAGCACTTTCCCACCCAGCCGGGCGGGGGCGGAAGGCCCCGCAACACCCGCAACCGCCGGTCAGCAGCCAGCTTGGTCAGGACCTGCAGGGTACCGTCCGAGGACTCGTCGTCCAGGACCAGAACCTCGAAGTCCGGGTAATCCTGGTCCAGCAGGGACGCCACACACCGGCCAATAACTCCCTCCTCGTTTCGGGCCGGCACCAGCACAGCGACCTTCGGCCAGCGCTTCGGTTCGGGATAAGCTCCCAGGGGCCGCAGGGTCAAAGTGTTGTAGATGGCCACCGCCAACAGCGCAGCCAGGTAAACCAGTAATCCTGCAAGCGGGCCGCTCCAGCCGGAAGCGTCTACGGCTGTCATGGGGTTCCGCCCCGGTACTTCCAGATCAGCAGTCCGGTCAGGCCAAGCCAGGTCAGCAGCAGCTCCGGCGGGTGTCTGCGGACGAGCAAAGCGGCCAGCAACAGCCCCTGACCGAAAGCTAACGCCTCGCGGTCCCGCAGCCGGAGACCAAGGCGGCCCAAAGTCAGCCCAAACCCGAGCACCAGGGGGGCCTCCGGGCCGGTGAGGCCGGCCCAGACCCCGAAGGTCGAGGCCAGCCCCTTGCCACCCCGCCCGCCCAGGAGAGGCGAGAACCCGTGCCCCATGACAGGGGCGAGACTTATGCCTACCAGCCAGCCGCCCCTCCACCCAGCCCGACGGGAGCAGGCGACCGGAAGCGCGGCCTTAAGCACGTCGGCTGCCAGGACCGGCGCCCCGAGCCTCCAGCCACCGGCCTTCCAGGCGTTGAATGCTCCCGGGTTGCCGTCACCCACCCGGCGGGGGTCGACCCCGGCCAGGCGGCCCAGGAGGACAGCAAACGGAACGGAACCCAGCCCGAAGGCCGCCACCACCCACCCTGTTTGCATCATTCCAGAGCCTCCGGCCCCCTGCGGTTGCTCTGGGTCAGAACCAGGGCAACCCCAAATCCCAAAAGGCTATTGGTAATCAAGAAAAAGAGCGCCTCTTCCACCGGCAAGCCTCCCGGCAGGGTGAGGCCCAGGCTTTGTTCCGGACTTATGGTCCAGATTCCGGCCCTAATGGCCACTGTGTCGGCGGCCGCAAGGTAGGCGCTCGGGGCCAGGATACCGACCGCCAGCCACCGCCACTGTCGCCGAAGGACCCGGCTACCGGCGGCCAGCTGCAGGCCCAGGGGCGGCAGCGCCCACAGCAGGATGAGGGCTAGGTAGCGAGCCCGGCGGCTGCGGCCGGCCAAAACGGCCGCGGCTGCAAAGCCGGGAAGCAGGGCCAGACCCCGCACGGGCCTCCATTCGAGCTGCGGCACGGGCGCACGGCGGTCGGCTAGCTTGCCTTCTAGCCAGAGCAGCCAGCTTCCAGTCAGAAACGTCTGTAGCACGAAAAAAGCATACTCTTCAATAGGAACCCAGCCCAGGGTGAGCCCGCTCACCCGTCCCGGGTCGTACCACCAGACCCGGTTCTTGACCAGGTAGTTGTCCCAGGGGGCGGTGTAGCCCAGAGCTATGAGGCTGTGCAAAGCTACGGCCCACAGTCTCCGTGCAGGGCGGCTGACGCGCCGGCGGTCTCGGACCAGAAGGCCCATCAGGGTCAGGGTCGGGAGGGCGACGAACAGGGCTAGGAAGCGGCTATACGTCACCGTGGCGCCACCTCCATCAGAACGCCGGGCCGGGGCTCGAGGGTCGCCCCCATGTGCGCATGGACCCGCTCCTGCATCAGGCGGAGGTCCCACCGCTGCAGCAGGCGGGCCAGCACGAGCCGCGTCTGCAGCAAAGCGAAGGCAGCCCCGATGCAGCCGCGGCGACCGCCGCCGAAGGGCAGATAGGTAAACGGCCGGGGCTGGAAATCAGCCCAGCGCTCGGGGCGGAAGGCCAGCGGTTCGGGCCACCAATCCCGGTGGCGGTGGACCAGGTAGTAGCTGAGCATAATCCGGGTGCCGGCCGGTATCCTGTAGCCCTGGAGGATTACGCTCCTGCCAACCAGCCTCATCCCCACGTGAATGGGCGGGTAGAGGCGCAGTGCCTCCCTGACCACCCGGTCGAGCCAGACCAGCCCGTCGATGTTGCCCGGCTCGGGAGGCTGCTGACCCAGGGTCTCCCGCACCTCCGCCTTTACCAGGTTCAGCCAGCGGGGGTGGAGGCCGAGCAGGTAGAGGGTCCAGCTCAGGGCTGCCGTACAGGTGTCATGGCCGGCGATAAGCATGGTGAGTAGCTGGTCAGCGGCCAGGCCGTCGTCCGGGACGGCCCGGACCACGTGGGTGAGCAGATCATCGGGCGGGTCGGGCTCCTGCCGGCGCCGGCGTATCAAGTCGCTGAGGTGGCTTCTCAAGCGAGCCGCCCCGGGCGGCGGGCCCGCCGCTCCCAGGACCAGCCAGGGACCGGGCCCGATGTAGCTGACGGCCGAGAGCACCGGTTCCCACAACTCCGCCAGTTCCGAGCTCAGGTCGTGGCTGAAGTAGACACGTTCGAAGGCAATCAGGGCGATCTTCCGCATCTCGACCAGCATATCGAGACAGCCTCCGGACTGCCAGCTGTTCGCCGACCGGTCGACCAGCCGCCACAGCTCACGACACCGGTCTTCCAGGTAGGAGCGGCGGTTAGCCGGCTCCAGAATCCGGCGCAGCCCCTCGTGCTCGGCGCCGTCGGTGACCAGCACCCCGCGGCCCATCAGTCGGGCCGCAGGGTCCGCCTCCATCCGCCAGCGGTAGACATCCGGCGGCCCAGTCAGCACCTGGCGGATTGCCTCGGGTCCGGCCACCACCACTGCCCGGAACCCAGGCAGGTTCAGCCGGAATACCTCCCCAAGCTCGTGCCGCAGAAGCTCCAGCACCGGCAGCAGGCCGCCGAACCCGTGGGGCAGAGCCCGAATCAGCGGCTTCAGAACGCGTAGACCCAGCTGCCCGGGGTCAGGGGGCGTTTCAGGCGCCGTCACGGCGTGCGTTCGTCCCAGGGCCGATATTCGAGAGCCTGTTGCCGGCCCACAACCGGGTCAACAATCGGCCGGGGGTAACCGGCTGGCGGTGATCCCGCCTCCCAGGGCGCGTGGGCCCACCGGCTGTCCAGCCCGGCAAGCTCCGGACACCAGCGACGGATGTATGCCCCAGCGGGGTCGAAGCGGCGGCCCTGGCGCACCGGGGCAAAAAGGCGGATGAATGGGGACCGGTCTTCTCCGATGCCGGCAACCCACTGCCAGTTGCCGAGGTTGGCGGCCGGCTCCCCGTCCACGAGAAGCCGGCGGAACCAGCCCTCACCGTAGCGCCAGTCCACCAGCAAAAACTTAACCAGAAACGAGGCCGCCACCAACCGCGCACGGTTTGGCATCCAGCCGGTGGCCAGTAACTGACGCATGGCCGCATCCACCAGCGGGTAGCCGGTTCGCCCCTCGCACCAGGCCCGGAAGACCTCCGGACCTGACCCTTCGAGAAGCCGGGCACCGCGGCCGAGGACCGCCTCCGCCTTCTGCGGCAGGTGGTAAAGCCGGGCCTGATAAAAGTCACGCCAGATCAACTGGCGGAGCCACGCCCGGGCTCCCGCACCGGCCTCAGGGTCACCCAGGAGGCCTGCCGCTGCAGCCGCCGCCAGCCGGGGCGATACCATTCCGAACCGCAGGTAGGGCGAAAGTCCAGACGTGGAATCCAAGTCGAGCCTGTCCCGTTCCCGATGGTAACGGGCCACGGGGCCGCTCAGAAACTTTTCGAGGCGCCGCAACCCCTCAGCCTCACCGGCCGCAAACTCCGCAGGTGCCCGGTCAGCAGGGACCGGGAGACCTCCAACTTCCAGGGGAACGTCTAGTCGGCTGGGAGCTGACAAGAGGTCGGCAGTGGTTGGCAGCGGACGGGCGAGCCAGGCCCGCTCGAAGGCCCCAAACACCAGGTAGGGCCGCCCGTCGGCCTTAATCAGCTGGTCCGGGGGCCGCACGGTGGGGGCGCCTACCAGTTGCAGGGGCAGGATCCGGCCAACTTCCTCGTCCCGGCGCCGGGCGTAGGGACTGGGGTCGGACTCGGCGAACACGGCCACCGCCGAGGTCTCCCAATAGAGCCGTTTCAACTCGGTGAGCGGGTCCCCCCGCCGCACCACCAGCCGGCCACCCCGCGCCCGCAACTCGTCGTCAAGGGCCCGAAGCCCCGCTAGCAGGAAAGCCCGTCGGGCGGGCCCGGACCTGGCCAGCAGAACGGGGTCCAGAATAAAGCAGGGTATAACCTGGTCGGCTACGGACATGGCCGCCTGAAGGGCCGGGTTGTCGTGGATCCGGAGGTCCCGCCGCACCCACCAGATCGCAGGCCGACGGCCGGCCGACTGGCTGGTCCCGAGCAGAGCCGCGGCCGCCCCGTTCACTTTCCCACCTCCCTGCCGCGAGTCGGCACGCCGCCAGAATCGAGCCCGGGCGCGCCAAAGACCTCGGCCAGTTTTTCCCGCCGATATTCGAAGATCATTTCCAGGCGCTGTCTGACCCAGAGCCGGTGGATTAAGCGGCCTGCCAGCCCCCCAGGGAGGGCGTAGGCCACTCGGTCGATTATATCGGTGCCCCCTAAGGCCGACCTGAAGATATGCTCGTGGTACCAGAAAAAATACGGTCCAAGCCGTTGCTCGTCGACAAAACTGCGGAGCGGTTGCAGGTGGCTTATCTCCGTCACCCACACTGTCCGCCAGAAAGGCAAGAGCCTGACGCGGTAGCAGATCAGCTGACCGGCGCGAACTGGCGCCTCGCCCCCCCACAGGATCTCAAAATCGAGGTCCGGAGGGGTTATCAGCCCCAGATTCGCCGGGTCGGTGAAGAACGACCAGACCACCTGGAGGGGACTAGGGACCCGCTGGGTGCGCATGAGTCGGTGCATTTTCCCCGACCCCCTCACGTGCCGGCAGCCTTCAGTCCCCGCAGCGCCCCGGCCGCAAAAGCAGTCAGACCCAGCAGAAGCGCGGCCGAGAAGGCGCCGGGGCCAGCCGTGCCGAGACGCTCCATGAGCAGACCCCCTAGGACAGGGGCAGCCACCCGCATGAGACTGTCGCCCGCCGCCCCCAACCCCAGGGCGGCTCCTACCTCCTCGGGTTTGACCGCCCTGGAAAGGGCGGCATTAAGACTGGTGTTCAGGAGGCCGCCAGCCACCGACGCCGGCAACAGTACGGCGAGAAGCCACGGGACTGAAGGCGCCAGCGCCCAGCCGAGCAGGGCGACGGTCATCAGACCCAGGCCGGCCGGAATGAGCCGGCCATCCTTAACCCGGCGCCCGAGCGGGCCCACCAGGAACGCCTGGGTCAAAACCAGAAGGACTCCCACGTAGCTCAGAATGAGGCCGGTATCCTGGCCACTGAGGCGGAAGCGGAGAAGGGCGTAGAGGGGGAACATCGTTTGGAAGATGCCGAAGGCCAGGCTAAAAAGGACCCGGACGGCCAGCAGGGCCAAAACTCCAGGTTGCCGGAGTGTTTTTCCGGGGCTCTCCCGCGCCCGGTCGGCGGACTCGAGCGGCTTCAGGGATTCCGGCAGGCACCGGACAATGAAAGCCAGGTTGAGAGTAGCTAGCAACCCGGCCGCCAGGGCCGGCAGACTGTAGCCCCAGCGGCTGAGGAAGCCTCCCAGAGCCGGGCCCAGGATGAAGCCCAGGCCGAAGGCGGCCCCCACCAGCCCAAAGCCCCGGGCCCGGTCCTGGGGTCCGGTAATGTCGGCGATATAGGCCTGAGCCACGCTAAGGTTTCCGCCAGTAGCTCCGGACACCAGGCGTCCGGCGAAGAGCAGCGTCAGGGCCCAGCTGCGGCCATCGAGCCCCAGCCAGCCGGCTAGCTGAGGTGAGAGACCTTCCGCTGCGGCGAGCAACCCGAAGCCGACGGCGCTTCCGGCCACGGAAACCACCAGCACCGGGCGCCTCCCTATCCGGTCCGAGAGTCGGCCCAACAAGGGAGCGGCCACCAGCTGCATCGCCGCATATGAAGCCACCAGCAGGCCAACCGTGCTCTCGGAAGCACCGTAGACCCGGGCGTAATACGGCAGCAGCGGGAGAATAAGGCTAAATCCCAGCAGGTCAATGAACACCACGGCAAATACACTGAAGAGCCGGGCATCAACGGCTCGCCAGGGGGCTAACCTTACCATCCGAAAATCCTTTCTCGCCGACAATGATGCGCTCCACTATTTTGGCCGAGGCCAGGACGCCGGGCAGCCCGGCCCCGGGGTGGGTGCCGGCCCCAACAAAATAAAGATTAGCAATGTCCTCGGATCGGTTGTGGGGCCTGAACCAGGCAGACTGCCACAGCAGCGGCTGGAGGGAGAAGCCGGTCCCCAGGTAGCTGTTTAGCACATCCCGGAAGTACCTGGGGTCGACCACCTGCTCGGTAACGATGTGGGAACGCAGGCCTGGAAGATAGTTCGCTTCAAGAAAGTTCAAAACCGCCTCCTTTAAAGCAGGGCCGGCCTCATCCCAGTCGACCCGGGCGCCCAGGTGAGGCACCGGTACCAGGACGTAGAAGGCCTCGTGGCCGGGCGGGGCCACCGAAGGATCGGTGGCCGTCGGCCGGTGAACGTACAGGGCAAGGTGCCGGGGCAGGGTTCGGGCGGCGAAAAGCTGGTCGACAAGTTCCCGGTATGGGCCAGCCAGGATAATGCTGTGGTGCCCCAGGGGCCCCTCACGGTACAGGCGAGAGGTTCCGAAGTAGATTATGAAGGCCGAGATGGTGTAGGCAGCCAGCCTTTGGTAACGGAAGTCGCCGTTGCGCAGCCCACGGTTCTCCGGCCGTACAAGCCTCAGGTAGGTTTGGGGCACGTCGGCGTTGCAAACCACAAAGTCTGCCGGGTGGAAGCTGCCGTCCTGCAGGCGGACGCCCAGGGCCCGCTTGCTGCGTACCACGATTTCGGCCACCTCGGCCCCGAACCGGAAGCGCACACCCTGCTCCCGGGCCAGACCGACCAGGGTCCGGACCAAGGCGCCCATCCCGCCCCGGGCGTACCAGACACCCCATCGCTGCTCGAGGTGGTGAATGAGGGCGTAAAACGCCGGCACCCGGAAGGGGTTTCCTCCGATGAAAAGGGGGTGGAAGGAAAAGCAGAACCGCAGAAACCCATCCCGGATAAAGCCGGACACGTAGTCGTACACCGACCTGTAGGCCCTCAAACGAACCAGGTCTGGGAGGATTCCCAGCATGTCCGTAAAACGCAAAAAGGGCCGTTCGGCCATGTCCAAAAAGGCCCGCTCAAAGAGCTTTCCATTCTCCACCATCAGCCGGCGGTATCCATCTATATCTTCGGGATTCCACCGGCGAACTTGCTCCTCGACCCGCTGGGGGTCGGCGCTCATCTCAAAGTATCGCCCGGCCGGATCGAAGATCCGATAGAAAGGATCCAGTGGGACGAACTCGACATGGTCGGCGCGACTCCGGCCGCACAGCTCGAAAAGCTCGTCGAAAAGAAAAGGGGCGGTGATAACCGTCGGCCCGGCATCAAAGGTAAACCCGTCCCGATAGAAGGTCCGGGCCCGGCCCCCAGGGGCCTCTAGCTTTTCAAAGACCTCCACCTGGAACCCCTGGGCTGCCAGCCGGATGGCAGTAGCCAGCCCCCCAAATCCCGCGCCGATCACTACGACCCGTTCGCCCACTCCTAGCCCCCTAAGCTCCGACGGTCCCGGGCTGACCAGTACGACCCCCGCCTCACCCGCCACCAGATGGCCGGCAGCCGGCTTACCTTGGCTAGAAAGCTCAGGTGGGCCCGGCGACGGAAAACGTCGTAGCCGCTGGCCTCGATGGCGTCCAGGATGCCCCGGTATAGCTCGGCCGCGGCGGCCACAGCTAGCCGGCCGTCCGGGTGAAGGTAGCGGATACCGGGCAGGGCGGCGCGGTAGAGCGCCCTGGTCCGGGTGACCTGAAACCGCATGAAACATCTCCACCGATCATCCACCCGACCTGCGGCCACATCCCGCTCGCCGAGGCCGAAGGCGGCCAGCTCATCCAGCGGCAGATAGAGCCGACCCCTGTCCCAGTCCTCCCCCACGTCCCGGAGGATGTTGGTGAGCTGCAGGGCAATGCCTAGCCGCACCGCGTAGGGGATCGCCTCTGGGCCCGAATAGCCGATGATATGCATCGCCATCAGCCCCACAGTGGCGGCGACCCCGTAGCAGTATTCGGCCAGGGCCTCGAAGCGCGGATAGCGGCTGATCTCCAGGTCCCGGGCCACCCCATCCAGCAACTGCTCGACGTAGACGGCAGGGATAAGGTATTGGCGCCGGACGAGGCCCCAGGCCGCCAGCACCGGGTCGGGCGGGCCGACATCAGCACCGGTCAGCTGGGACCGCAGCTCGGCTAGGGCGCGTCCCGGGTCTGGGGACGCGTCTACGGCATCGTCAACCCGCCGGCAGAAGGCGTAGAGGACCCGCATGGCCCGCCGCTTCGGGGCCGGCAGCAGGCTGCTGGCCAGGTGGAATGTGCGGCTTCGGGTGGCAGTTATCCGCTCGCACTGGCGCAGCCCGGCCTCCAGAAACCCGGGATCCCACGGCCGGGACTCCAGACCGGCAGCCGCCAGCTGAAGTAGCCGGCGCTCCCACGACTCCGTACCGTCAGGCCCGGCCCCCGATCCGACCGGCTCGTGATGCCCCCGCTCCACTCGCCAGCCGCTCGGACAACAGGCGCGACCCTTCAACGGTTGGCCCCTCCGCCCCACCGTTCGGCCCATTCGGCCAGCCAGTTCGCCAGCGGCTCCGTATCCCCCGGGGCAAGCCTGGCCAGGCCTTCGGCCAGTACCCGGCAGAACTCGCCCACCAGCCCCCGGTCAAGGCCCCGCGCCGCGAGCATACCACCAACCCACTCCAGCTCAGGACCAAGGAGTTCAAGGTCGCCCACCAGAACCGCCGCCCGGATAAGGGGCAGGGCCTGGACTGCCGCCACGATGACCTGCTGGGCTTCCAAGCTTAGGCCCCCAAGCCGCTCTACCAGGTAACCGGTAAGACGCGGGAAGACAGCTTCCAGCACCCCGGCTGCCCGGAACAGCCGCGGGTCGGGCCCGGGAAACTCCGGCCGCGGTGGGGCGGCATCCAGAACGGCCTCGAGGCCGTTGGCGGCACCCACCGGGTCGTCGGGCAGCAAAAAGCCGGGAACCCGTCCCGCCAGCCCGGGGTGGACCCGGAACACCCGGCCGAAAAGGGCTACCCGAACCCCGGCTTCAAGCAGCCGCGCGGCCAGGCGCTGAAGGGCCGAAACAGGCCCCAGCCACTGGCACGAGAGGACAGCAACCGCCGGCCGTTGCTCGTGAGGGGGCGGTTCCGAAATCTGCGCCCCGAGAAGGAGGGTCCGGTAGCCCCGGCGGCGGAGGAGAACGGCTAGGAAGAGGACGGGCAGCTCGTGAAGTTCCCCCTCGGGCGTTCCCAGCAGGACAACCTGCCGGCGAATACCTAAGGGTTGCTGGGAGAGCAGCGCATAAAGGCGGCGGGAAGCCACCTGGCTGGCGAAATGCTCCTGCTCTACGCTGGCCTCGTTGCGGTACCAGAGGTCGCCCACCTCCCGCAGTCCGGGCCAGAGAACCCGCTCCAGCACCGTCTCGGTGTCGTAAAGGGCCAAAGCCCGAGAGATCGCGGCGTCAGCACCCTCCTCATCATAGGCTAGACAGGCCTGCACCCAAGCGGCCCGGAGCAGTTCCGGATGTTCAGGCCGAAATAGGCCCGGCTCCCGTAGGGGATCGAGACCTTGGGTCACCAGCTGCCGCCAAAGCCCCACAGCCTGACCGATAGACATGCCCTCATTCATACAGGCCTTCAACCATTCCAGGGTGGCCAGGTCACGCCCTGAGTAAAGGCGGTGCCCGCCACTGGTGCGGCGGGGCTGCGGCAGGCCATAACGCCGTTCCCAGGCCCGGATGGTGTCCGGCGTCAGACCGACTCTACGGGCGACAAACCCAAGCCGGTACAGGGGTATTTCCTCAACCTCAGCCACTTTCGACTCGAATTATACAATGTGTGTCAAGGTTTAGCCCCCTAGGGGACTGTAAATCTGGACAAGATCTTAACAACCCACTCCAGATTTTGACGGTAACCCGGTGCCATTTGCTGCCAATTCGGCGCAGATTCGCCATTTTTCACCCCATGATTTCACATAGCGGCCGGCGACGACGGCAACGACGTCAAAGCCGGTTTTAAGCCCTAGGAGCAGGCTGAGAAGAAGACATTGGACCGTTGGAGCTGGAGAAAAGCCCCTGGTTCAACCCAAGGTTCGGCTCAGGGCCCTCGAAATCAGGAGGGGCCAAGGGCCGCTGGGCTAGATTGCGCCCGCGAAGGGTGCTGCGCCAGCCGCAGCCCCACGGGGCCCGCAAAGCGGGCCGCCGTCGGCCAGGCCGCCAGCGCCTGAGCGCTGCTAAGCAGCTGACCTCTGCCTACGAAGTCGGCGGCCCCCTTCGGGGGCGCGGTCCAGCCATGGGCGGCGGACCAGGGGGCTGTGGGGTCAGGCGCACTCATACCCACAGCATAACGCACGGGGGCCTGGCTTCCCCGCCACCTGGTCACCCTGAAACCCTCGTGGATGACGACCCCCCGACCGCATCCGGGCCAGCGGGTCCAAAGGCTGCCGGCTGGCGGCTTCAAGGGTCTGCAGGCCATGGCCGGCGTGCGCGCCCACGTCCGCATGCCGGTTCTGGTCGGGAGCCGTCCCGGCGCCCGCTCCCAAGGTCATCCCTGGCTGCCCGCCTTACCCACTGCCGGCCGGTCCCGCCGGCGGGAATGCGATGCCGGCCCAACGGCCTGCCTCAGCCGGGGAGCCGGACCGCAAAAGCCTGCCCCGCCAGCAGAAGGCCGCCTATCACAACCGCCCACCGGAGGCCGCACCGGCGCGGCGGGCGGAGGGCCCACTGCAGGCAGATGAGCTCCCACAGCGGGTCATTCACCGGCGCCATCTTCCCAGTTCGACGAAGAGGCCCATCTCCCGGGCCTGGTCCACCTCGAAATAGCCGAGGAGAACCGTCAGCCGGCCGAAGCCCACAAGCCTCAGCAGCCGCTCCAGAAGGCAGCAGGGCCCCGACCCGACCAGCACAGCGTGGGACACCCCGGGCGTTGGGCAGCCGCAGGCCCGCCAGGCCGCCACCAGGGCGTCGGGCCGCAGGCCGGCCCGGTAGGCCAGCTCCAGGTCGGCCAGCACCCGGGGCAAGACCGCCAGCCCCAGCCCGGGCTCCCAGGGCGCCAGCAGATAGCCGGCCAGGCGCCAGGGTTGGCCGGGGCACTGCCTGGTCTTATACCAATTCGCATGACATAGTTCGGTAATCAAGCGGGCAGCGAAAGGAGAGCGTCGGTTATCCATGGCCAGCCGGTCAGGCGTTTGACCCGACTCGGGTCGGCCGTAAGCGCTTTGAGCAACAGCTCAGCGGCCTCAACCTTAAGCTCAATCTGCCCGTAGACTTTGCCTTCAATCTGTCGCCTTAGCTCCTCAAAGATCCGCTCCACCGGATTAAGCTCGGGTGAATACGGCGGAAGGTTCACCGTCGGCACCCCACAAGCCCTGATAAGTCCAGCCGTATGACCTGGGGCATTGTCCCAAATTACAGCCTCAATGCCTTCGGCCTTGAACCATTTGAGCACCTCGAAAATCGACTCCTTCCTTAGCCTCTCAACCCACCGCCACCACAGCCGGCCTGCAAGGACC
>CACRXB010000032.1_pt1 | contig 15031 bp, 13 predicted proteins | sample 5377071 | NCBI WGS metagenome assembly CACRXB01 (sample SAMEA6061848, study PRJEB28556) | metagenome | reverse complement strand
GCTTACGGCGCGGGTGGACCAGCTGGCGGTGCGGGTTGACGAGCTTGCGGTGGGGCTTCAGACGCTTACGGCGCGGGTGGACCAGCTGGCGGTGCGGGTTGACGAGCTTGCGGTGGGGCTCGAGACCCTGACCGCCAGGATGGACCAGCTGACCGCCCGGGTTGAACAGCTAGCCAGCGCTCAGCTCCACGCCGATGCCCGTTTGAAGGCCCTTGAAGCCAGCTGGCGCGGCGAGCTGGGCCGCCGGGAGGGTGAACGCTACGAGGCCGAAACGCTGCGCTCGGCCGGGCTTATTCTGGGGGCCGGGTGGGGCGGAAGCCCAGCCGAACCGGACGTTCGAGCCTGGCTCTGGCAGGTCCTCGCCGGCCGCGAACTGCCCCCAGCTGAAAATCCCCTCCTGGCAGATATCATCTGGCGAAAGAATGGGCTGGTTGCTGTTGTGGAGGTTTCAGCCGCGGTCAGTATCGAAGATATCGAGCGGGCCCACGCCCGCTCCCGCGTGCTGACTGAGGCGGGCCTGCAGGCCGTGCCCATCGTCATCGGCCGGCGCTGGGCAAGCACCCGGGCCAGGGAAGCGGCCCGTGCCCGAAACGTCGAGTGGCGGGTAGGCCAGGAGCTGTCGGCGGGCTATCAGAAGTTTCGCTCCCACCCTGCCAGCACACGTTCTTGACCCCGGCAGGCAGCCAATTTTTGGTGTGCGGTTATATAATCGCTCACGCGATTAACTATTTGCGGGCGGCTCGGAATGGACCTTGAGGGGCTCGCCAGCCTGGTTGAGACGTTACGGGCGCGGGCCAGAACCTTCGCGGCTGACCTCCAGAAAAGTGACGCCCTGACCCGGTACGTTCTTATTGACCCCGTCCTCCGCGTCCTTGGCTGGGCAACCGATGACCCGGCCCAGGTCCGGGTGGAGTTTTCCCTTGGGGGCCAGCGGGCCGATTACTGTCTGCTGGATGCTGACGGCAGGCCCCGGGTCCTTATCGAGGCCAAGGCCCTCAACAGCCGTGAGGCAAAGGGCCAGGCCCCAGTTGCAGGCAAAGCGGGCCGCCCCCACATGTTTGGCTAAGGAGGCCCGCTGGGTCCGATTGGGTGCCAGCTCAAAGCGAAAGGCCTGTTTTACCCGCATTCAATCGCACATCCGTTCGGCTGAATAAACGATAATAAAATCGACAGCTGCTGTCAATCCCGAGCTAGGTCCCCGTGGCGCGTGGGCTCAGGGCCTCGCGGTGTTATGTCGTTGCAGTCGAAGACCGCCATCCGACCGGCGCCAAATTCAAGGCGCCGGTCCAACTCGAGAATGGGCTCTGGCTCGATACCAACTGTACCGGCCCTGATGTGGTCCGCCTGTGCCGATTTTTGCTCGAGTACGTGGGTGAAGACCCAGCCCACTATCAAATAGTCTTCTAGTGGGAACGGCCGCACGGCGGTCACAGCAGCCGGCGGCGCTTGCTTATCGCCTTCGGGGATTCAACTTCGGCCAGGCCCAGCCGGGCCATCTCATCGAGAAGCATTGCCCGGAACAGTTCCCGGTCCGGGCCGCGGATGACGGCCTGCTCGTGGGCCTCGGTCAGGACCGCCGGATACCCGCCCCCCCGCTGAACCTGGTCCCAGACCAGCGCGTGACAGAGGCCCAGCAGCGCCGGGTCCTCGGCCAGGAAGGCCGGTACCTCCACCCGGGCAATCTCGGCGTCGGCGTTCACGTAGAAAAAGCGGACCGGGTGCGCCCCGTAGAATTCCCGCACCACCGAGGACTGCGACTCGAAGAGGCCCGTCCGCTGACCGGGCTCCAGCCCGGTCCGGAACAGGTCGGTGTCCACCACCCCACCCACCTCGTCGCAGGCCCGACCGTCAAAGGCCGACCGGCTCGGACAGTACGAGGCGCAGGCGGCCGGGTCAAAGGGGCAGATAAAGAGCCGCAGGGCATTGACGACTTCGGTACTGCGGGGGCCGCTGATATACCCTGCCACAACGACCCGGCGGCCCGTCTCCACCAGCCGCCGCAACCGGTCAAAGAGGGGGAGAAGCTCCTGACGGATAAGCTGTTCCCGGACAAACCCCTCGACCCGGCGGCCGGCCAATCCCCACATGATGAGGGAGCCGTCGAGCAAAACCAGAACCGGCAGGTCGGGAGATTCAGCCTCGGCCAGCTCAACGCCCTTGGCCAGCTCCCTAATAAACCGGCGGGCGGCCAGGATCGTCCCCTCCACCCGGGCCTGCCGTGCGCTGTCGGCAGGGTCGGTCAGAACCAGCTCCTCCGGCCGGAAGTGCCAGGTGGGCTCGGACCACAGGCGCGCCGCCGGCTCCCGGCCGTACCGGACAACGGCCACGCCGACGTTCAGCACATAGCTCCATACTGGCAGGTGCCGGTCAGGCTGAATCTGCGACCCGTCAACGCCGATGGCCAGGTAATCTTCCGGGGGCGCGGGGGGAGACACCGGGGGAAGAACGGGGCCCGACGGCACGCCCGCAAGCCAGGTCGTTCGCCCGACCAGGCTCAGCGTCAGCTCCCGCCACCGGTCGACCTCGGCGCTGGCGCGCCGGAGTATCTGCCGGGCCTGCCGCCGCCGGGATTCCAGCCGGGGAAGGTCCTGGGTCTGAAGGATACGCAGCCCTTCGGCCAGCTGCCGTCCCAGCTCTCCGAGCTCCAGGGGCACCCCTCAGCCTCCCGGCCGGCGGATGAGCACCCGCTCGTCCCCGACCCGGCGGGTTATCCGCCGGTCGTCCAGGTGCTCCATAAGGGCGAGGGCGTATTTGCGGCTGGTCCCGAACATATCCCTGACCTGAGCCACCGTCACCCGGCCATGCTTTACCAGATAGTCTATCACCGTCTCGGTCATCTGCCGGTAGGCCTCGGCTGTCAGAACCACGTTTTCGGCCAGCTTGACCACCCTGCCCTGGTCAACCAGCAGGCCGAGCAGTTCCGGGTCAAGGGACTCGGTCGGCTGGGGTGAGAACGGGTTTGCGGCCAGCTCGGCCAGGAACTTTTCAATTCTCGCCTGCTGTTCGGCTGTCAGATGGGCCTCAAAATCGGACCGGCCCAGGGTTGTTCCCCGTTCCCGGAGCCGCCCTTCGGCCACAAGCCCGCCGACCAGGGCCTCAAACACTTCATCCGGAACCTTAAGGCGGCTCTTGAGTTCCTCCCTCGGGATTCCCGCCCGGAAGGGGAACTGGACGTGGTAAGCTGAAACCAGGTCGAGGCACTGGGTCCGCAGGCGTTCAAGGCTGGCCTGGGTTAGCACCAGCTCCGACCCGCCCAGGACGACCACCTCGCCGGCCTCTTTCAGCTCGCCCACGGCCGCCCGGACCTGCTCGATAGTCAGGCCCGACCGCTCGGCCAGCCGGGCGGTGGGTACCGGCTCAAGCTCGGCAACCAGCTGCCGGATCCTGGCCGCCGGGGAATCTCCCGCCCGGGCGGCGAGGGCCGCCAGGGTCGGACCGTGGAAGCGGCGGTGGCGGCGCGGCGCCGTGTCGATAATCCGGCCGCCCCCAAGGGTCTCGTTCGGCGAGCGGATTATAAAGTGGTCGCCCGGCACGACGGCGACCTTCTCCGAAAGCTTGACCTGCGCCCAGCCCGTCTCCCCCGGGAGAAGCTCGTCCCGGTCCAGCAGCCGCAGCCGGCCGATGACCTCCGCGGCCCCCGTATGGAAGCTCACCTCCAGGTTGTGGACGATGGGCCGGTCGATGTAACGCACGGCCCGGAGCTGGACGTCAACCACGTCCGTGGGCTTGAGCCAGCCCGGAACCGTCACCACATCGCCCCGCCCCACGTCGGCCGTGTCCACCCCGGCCAGGTTGACGGCCGTCCGCCGACCCGGCCCGGCCGTCTCGACCCGCTGACGGTGGGACTGCAGGCCCCGAATCCGGCTCCGAAGGCCCCGGGGAAGGACTTCCACATCCTGGCCAACCCGGAGGGAGCCGTCAATGAGGGTGCCGGTGACAACCGTTCCGAATCCGGCCACGCTGAACACCCGGTCAACCGGCAGGCGCGGCCGGCCCAGGTCGGGCCGGGGCGGCGTCTCACCCAGAATCCGGTCCAGCAGGTCCTTGAGGGCATCAAGGCCCTCGCCGGTCACGGCCGACACCGCCACCCGCGGGGCGCCGGCAAACACCGTCCCCTGAACCCGCTCGCCGACGTCGGCTTCCACCAGCTCGAGCCACTCCCGGTCAACCAGGTCGATTTTGGTGATAACTATGACCCCGCGCCTGACCCGCAGAAGGTCCAGGATCTCCAGGTGCTCCACCGTCTGAGGCATTACACCCTCGTCGGCGGCTACCACGAGCAGGGCCAGGTCGATGCCCCCGACCCCGGCAAGCATGTTTTTTATAAACCGCTCGTGGCCCGGCACGTCGACGATGCTCACCTGCCGGCCGCTGGGCAGGGTGAGCCAGGCGAACCCCAGGTCCACGGTCATTTCCCGCTCTTTTTCAACCGGGAGGCGGTCGGGGTCAATGCCCGTCAGCGCCTTCACCAGGGTCGATTTGCCGTGGTCAACGTGACCGGCTGTGCCCACCGTGTACATCGGTTGCTAAATCCCCCTCCGGGTCCCGGCAGGACCACCGCGGGAAGCCGCCCGGCGTCCGGGTTGACCTGCCGCCCCTGAAAATTATAGGGTCAAGGTGGCTAAACCCCACCAGAGCGCCAACCCCTGCCGTGCTTTTACCTGGCAAAATATTGCAAAGTACCAGCGGCTCTGGTAAAATCAGGCAGTATTTCAAAGGGTGCGGTCCGGGGATTCGGCGACCCAAAAAACAACACCGTGAGACGAAGGAGGCGAGAGGGCATGCGTAAGCTGACCAGGCGTGAGTTTGTTGTCTCAGTTGGGGCGGTGGGCGTTGGGGGCATTCTGGCGGCCTGCGCGCCGCAGACTGCCGCGCCGGGGGCGCCGGCGCCCCAGCAGCCCGCCACCAAGGGGACCATCAAAATTGCCACCCAGAGCCCCCTCTCGGGCGGGCAGGCGGTGCTTGGCGAAGGGATCAAGAATGGGGCCCAGCTGGCCGTTGAGCAGTTAAAGAGCCCCATCGAAAACCTGGGTTTCCGGGTCGAGCTGGTGGCCTTTGACGACCAGGCCAAGCCGGACGTGGGCGTTGCCAACGCCCGCCAGATCGTCAATGACCCCGACATCCTGGCCGTGGTGGGTCACCTCAACTCCGGCGTGGCCATTCCATCCTCCGAGGTCTACAAGGACTACGACCTGACGATGGTTTCGCCGGCGAACACCAATCCGTGCATTACCGACCGGAATTACCTGGTGGTCAACCGGGTCTGCGGCCGGGATGACGTCCAGGGCGCGGTCGGGGCCGAGTTCGCCTACAACGAGCTCAAAGTCAAGACCGCCTTTGTCATCCACGACAAGACGACCTACGGCCAGGGCGTCGCCGAGTTCTTCCGGGACCGTTTCCGGGAGCTCGGCGGCCAGGTGCTGGGCTTTGAGGGCACCGAGGAGAAGGCCAACTTCGACCCCCTGATCACCCAGATTGCCGCCGTTAAACCCGACCTCATCTACTTCGGCGGCATCTACGACCAGGCCGGCGTCTTCTTCAAGCAGGCCAGGGACCGGGGCATTACGGCCCAGTTCCTTGGTCCGGATGGAATGGACTCGTCGGAGCTGGCCAAGATCGCCGGAACGGCGGTGGTTAACATGAACTACACCTCCGTGGCGGCCCCGCCGACCGTTTACGAGGGCGCCCGCAAGTTCGTCCAGGACTACAAACAGCGGTTCGGCAAGGATGCGGAGCCCTTCTCCGCCCAGGCCTACGACTCGGCCGCGATCATCCTCAAGGCAATTGAGGCCGCGATCAAAGACGCCGGGGGCAACAAACCGACCCGCCGGGCGGTGGCCGAGAAGGTCCGGGCGACAAAGGATTTTCAGGGCATCACCGGGGTCATCACCTTCGATGAGCGGGGCGACCCGGTCAAGGCCAGGTACTTTGTCCTTAAGGTCGTGTCGGCCAATCCGGCGGACTGGGGCAAGAACGAGCTGGTTAAGACCCTGGACCTGGCGCCGCCCAAGCTGACGCCTGAACTCATGGCCAAATGCGGCGTCCGGCGGTAGGCCGCCCCGGACCCGGCTGATGCCCGGCTGAAGCGGCACCGGTGCCCGCTACCTGCGGGCGGGTTTGCCAGGGAAGGCCCGGTAACCCGGGGTGCCACGGGTCTCAAGAGGCCCCACAACTATTGATAAACTGTTAGCTGGGAACCTGAACCGTGACGGGCCAGATACGGCTCATCCGGCTTTATCGGGCAATAGTCTACCCGCTGGTCCAGCTCACTGTCTGGGCAGTGGCAAGCCTGGTCGTCATCTCGGCGGTCACGGTTCTCCTGGCCCTGCTTGCAAACCGGCCGGTGTCCGGCGGTCTCACCCTGGTCGAGTTCGTTATCCGGACGGTTCCGCAGGTTGCCATTGACGGGTTGACCATCGGGTTCCTGTACGCGATGATCGCCCTCGGGTACACGATGGTTTACGGCATCCTGCAATTCATTAATTTTGCCCATAGCGAAATCTTCATGGTGGGCGCCTTCGTCGGGGTCGAATTCATGCTCCTGCTTAACCTGCCGCCGGACCAGCCAGCGCATCAACTGCTTCTGATGATCCTGCTCACCACGGTCCTCGGCATGGCGGCCAGCGGCCTGCTGGCCGTGGGCATCGAGCGGGTGGCCTACCGGCCCCTGCGTAATGCGCCCAGGCTGGTCCCCCTCATTTCGGCCATCGGCGTCTCGTTCTTTCTCCAGGATGCGGTTCGGGCCGTCGAGGGCCTGGTGAACAACGCGTTTTACCGGAACTACCCGTCGTTTCCGGTTCTCAACGAGCCGCTCCAGCTGGCCTCGCTGACGGTCTTCGGTCAGCCCATCACCGTTCAGATGCAGGCCAAAATCGTCCTGATCATAATTGTTTCGCTGGCGATGCTGACCGGCCTCAACTACCTGGTCAATGCCACCCGGCTCGGCCGGGCCATCCGGGCGGTGGCTCAGGACCAGGCGACGGCGGCCCTGATGGGGGTGAACGTTGACCGGATCATCATGCTCACGTTTCTGATCGGCGGCGCCCTGGGCGGCGCAACCGGGGTGCTGTTCGGAATCCGGGTCGGGCGGATCGACCCGTACGTCGGCTTTATTCCCGGCATCAAGGCCTTCACCGCGGCCGTCCTCGGCGGCATCGGCAACATCACCGGGGCGATGCTCGGCGGTCTGGTCCTGGGCATCCTGGAAGCGTTCGCCGGGGCGTACCTTTCGCAGTTTACCGGCGGCGCATTCGGAACCGAGTACAAGGATATCTTTGCCTTTGCCATCCTCATCATCATCCTCATCTTCCGGCCCACCGGCCTCCTCGGGGAGATCGTCGCCCAGCGCGCATAGGGAACGCTGATGGAAGCGCCGAAGACGCCACCCAAATCGGCCGTCCAGAGCCTTCGGCCGTTCATCACGGTCAGCCTTTACATTGTGGTCTCGACTCTGGTTACCCTCTGGCTTTCGGGGCCGAGCCTGCGGCAGATCATCGGCTACTCCCTCCTGCTGGCCATCGGGTTCGTGGCCTTCCTGGGTTCGCTCCTGGTCCTCTACTACGCCCCGCTGGAGGGCAGGCTTAAACTCGCCCTGGGCCTCATCATCCTCGTGATTCTCCTCCCGGTAATGGGCGTGCAGAACACGTTTCTGTTTGAGGTTGCAACCCAGGTAGGCATTTTCGCCGCCCTCGCCCTCGGCCTGAACATTGTGGTGGGGTTTGCGGGCCTCCTGGACCTGGGCTACGTTGCCTTCTACGCCGTTGGGGCGTACCTCTGGGCCATCGTCGGGTCGAACCAGGGCAACATCGCCTTCGGGACGGATATCTTCCCCCTGGCGCCCGTCTGGTTCTTCCCGTTTCTGGCCATCGCCGTCGGCGTCGCCGCAATGACGGGCATCCTGCTGGGCCTGCCGGTCCTGCGGCTCCGGGGCGACTACCTGGCCATCGTTACCCTGGCGTTCGGCGAGGTGATCCGGGTTGTGGTGAACAACCTGGACAAGCCGATCAACCTGACCAACGGGCCCCAGGGTATCCGGGCCATCCAGCGGCCGCCCCTCTTCTTCAAGCCGGCCCTTACGGCCCTGGGTCTCAACGTGGACGACGCAACCCTTTATTCGCTCTATTTCTATTTCCTGGTCCTGCTCATCGTCGGCATGGCCGTGGTGATTACCCGGCGCCTGGAAGGGTCGTGGGTCGGCCGGGCCTGGACGGCCATCCGGGAGGACGAGCTGGCGGCCCAGGCCATGGGCATCCCGCTGGTCCGGATGAAGCTGGCGGCCTTTGCGGCCGGGGCCTCCTTTGCCGGGGCGATGGGTATGATTTTCGGCGCCAAGCAGTACTTTATAAACCCCGAAAGCTTCACTTTCATGGAGTCCATCGGCGTCCTTTCCATGGTCATCGTGGGAGGTATGGGAAGCATCCCCGGCGCCATTGTCGGCGCGACCGTGGTGACCATCCTGAACCTCCAGGTTCTTAAGGGCCTCTCGCTTCTGCTCAACCAGCTGCGAGGAACCGGGGCGGTAATCCCCCTGATTAACTACCCGCTGGCCCAGTGGCCCACCCAGCTAGACCCGGCCAAATACGAGCGGCTGGTCTTCGGGGTTCTGCTCGTTATCATGAGCATTCTGCGGCCCCAGGGAATAATCCCGGAGCGGCGGCATCAGCTGGAGCTGGCCGAGCGGCCGGCGCCGGCGGCGGTCGCGGCCCCGACCCCCGGAGGCGGCGATGACGACTGACGTCCTCCTGGACTGCCGGAAGGTAACGAAGCGATTCGGAGGCCTGGTTGCCGTAAGCGGGGTGGACTTTTCGGTCGAACGGGGCCGAATTGTCAGCGTTATCGGCCCCAACGGGGCCGGTAAGACAACCCTGTTCAACGTAATAAGCGGCTTTTACCGGCCCGACGGCGGCGAAATCTGGTTCGAAGGCCGGCGCATCGACGGCCTGCGGCCGGACCAGGTGGCGGCCCGGGGAATCAGCCGGACCTTTCAAAATATCCGCCTCTTTCAGAACATGACCGTCCTGGAAAACATCCTGGTTGGGATGCACACCCGGGTCCGGGCCAGTGTTCTCCAGGTCCTGACCAGGTCCCGGGCCTTCCTGGACGAGGAACGTGCCCTGGTGGAGGAGGCGTTCCGGCTCCTCCGGTTCGTCGGCCTCCGGGCAAACCCGAATGAGCTGGCCAAGAACCTCCCTTACGGTGAGCAGCGCAAGGTCGAGTTCGCCCGGGCCCTGGCCTCCCGGCCAAAGCTCATCCTCCTGGACGAGCCGACGGCCGGCATGAACCCTCAGGAGATGGCGGAGACGACCCAGCTCATCCGCCGGCTCCGGGATGAGCTGGGGATTACGGTGGTGCTCATTGAGCACCAGATGCGGGTGGTCATGGGCATCTCGGAGCGGGTCACCGTCCTCGATTACGGCGAAAAGATTGCCGAGGGCCCGCCGGCAGAGGTCCGGCGAAATCCAAAGGTCATCGAGGCCTACCTGGGAAGGGGTGCCGCCCTTGGTTCAGCCGGTTAGGGACGTCCGCACGGCCGCAACCACCGTGGCCCGGCCGGTCCTGGAACTCCGCCAGGTCCACACCTACTACGGCCACATCCACGCCCTCAAGGGCGTGTCCCTGGTCGTTCAGCCCGGCGAGGTTGTCACCCTTATTGGGGCCAACGGCGCCGGCAAGACGACGACCCTCCGGACCATCTCGGGCCTGGTTAAGCCCCGTCAGGGTCAGGTTCTGCTGGAGGGCCGGGATATCACCCGCCTCCCACCCCACGAGGTTGCCGCCCTCGGCGTCGGCCACGTTCCCGAGGGCCGGCGGATATTCCCCCGGCTCACCGTCCTCGAAAACCTGGAGATGGGCGCCTACCTGGTCCGGGACTCGAAGGAGATCCAGCGGCGGCTCAAGTTCGTTTTCGAGGTCTTCCCGCGCCTTTACGAGCGCCAGGACCAGCCCGGGGGAACCCTCTCCGGGGGCGAACAGCAGATGCTGGCCATCGGCCGGGCCCTGATGATGGAGCCGAAGATAATGCTCCTGGACGAGCCCTCCATGGGCCTGGCCCCGGTCCTGGTCGAGACGATCTTTGAGGTGCTCAGGCGGCTCAACCAGCAGGGAACGACCATCCTGCTGGTTGAGCAGAACGCCCACATGGCTTTGCAGGTGGCGCACCGGGCCTACGTTATCGAGACCGGGCGGATCGTTCTGGAAGGCCCGGCGGCCGAGCTTGCCAGGAACCCGCAGGTTCAGGCCGCGTACCTGGGCGGCCTCGACTAAAGGCCGGCTTGCAACCGGCCCGCGGAGCCCGTTAGACTTCCGTTGACGGAAAACCATCAGCAGGAGGGGAAAGATGACGGAGGTTGCAGATGTCCGGGATGAGCTGAACCGACGGCTCGAGTCCGACGGGGTGGTTATCCGGGCCCCGGTCGCCCCGGCCTACGCCGAGATCCTGACCCCCGAGGCCCTCCGGTTCGTCGCCACCCTTCACCGGGAGTTTAATCCGACCCGCCAGCGGCTCTTGCGCCGCCGGGCCGAAATTCAGGCCGAGATAAATGCCGGAAAACTCCCGGATTTCCTGGCCGAGACCGAAGAGATTCGCCGGGCCGACTGGCAGGTTGCTCCCGAGCCGCCCGACCTCCGGAGGCGGTGGGTGGAGATCACCGGGCCGGTGGACCGCAAGATGATCATCAACGCCCTGAATTCCGGGGCCGACATCTACATGGCCGACTTCGAGGACGCCTTCTCCCCAACCTGGGCCGGCACTGTCGAGGGGCAGATCAACCTCCGGGACGCCGTCGACGGCACCATCGAGTACGTAAGCCCCGACGGGCGGCTTTACCGCCTGGCCGAGAAGACGGCCGTCCTCATGGTCCGGCCCAGGGGCTGGCACCTCGAAGAGAAGCACGTGCTCATTGACGGGGAGCAGGTTTCGGCCTCCCTGTTCGACTTCGGCCTCTTTTTTTACCACAATGCCCGCAAGCTGGTCGCTAAGGGCACCGGCCCGTATTTTTACATTCCCAAGCTCGAGAACCATCTGGAGGCCCGGCTCTGGAACGACGTCTTCAACCGGGCCCAGGACCTGCTGGGCATTCCCCGGGGCACGGTCCGGGCCACGGTCCTTATCGAGACCATCCTGGCCGCCTTCGAGATGGAGGAGATCCTCTACGAGCTCCGGGACCACTCGGCCGGGCTGAACTTCGGCCGGTGGGACTATATCTTCAGCTTCATCAAGAAATTCTTTAACTTCCCGGAATATGTCTTCCCGGACCGGGCCCAGGTGACGATGGATAAACACTTCCTTAAGTCCCTTGCCCTTCTCCTGGTGAATACGTGTCACCGGCGGGGTGCCCATGCCATCGGGGGGATGGCGGCCCAGATCCCGTCCCGGGACCCCGAGGTCAACGAGCGCAACATCGCCAAGGTTCGGGAGGACAAAGACCGGGAGATCTCCCAGGGCTTCGACGGCACCTGGGTCGCCCACCCCTGGCTCGTTCCGGTGGTTCGGGAGATGTTCGAACAGCGGATGCCCGGCCCCGACCAGCGTCACGTCATCCACGAGGACCTGCACGTGACGGCGGCGGACCTGCTGAAGGTGCCCGAGGGGGATATAACCGAGGGCGGCCTGCGGACCAACGTCAACGTCGGCCTGCGCTACCTGGAGTCCTGGCTGCGGGGCGTCGGGGCCGCCTCAATCTTCAACCTCATGGAGGATACGGCCACCAGCGAAATCTGCCGGGCTCAGGTCCAGCAGTGGCTCCGCCACCGGGCAACCCTTAACGACGGCCGGCCCGTGACCGAGGCCCTGGTCAGGCAGGTCTTCAGCGAGGAGCTGGACCGCATCCGGGCCGAGCTGGGTCCCGAGGCCTGGGCCGAAAGCCGGTTTGAACTGGCGGCCAGGATCCTCCAGGAAGAGGTGATTTTCCGGCCCGACTTCGTCGAGTTCCTGCCGCTGGTGGCATACAAGTACATCGACTGAGTTCGCCCGGACGTGACGGTCGAGGTCATCCGGGCCGACTCTGACCGGTCCCGGCGGGAATTTATCCGCTTTCCGCGTGTTGTTTACCGGGACGACCCGGACTGGGTGCCGCCCCTGGAGGCCGATGAGCTTGCGCTGGTCGGCGGCCGGCACCCCTTCTGGGAGCACGGCCAGGTCGTCCCCTTCCTGGCCCTTGCCGACGGCCGGCCGGTCGGCCGGGTCGCCGCCATCCGCAACGACCTTCACAACCGCTATCACGGCCGCCGGGACGGCTTTTTCGGTTTTTTCGAGGCCGTCGATTCGGCCGAAGTCGCCCGAGCCCTCCTGGGTGCCGTGGAAGTCCAGGCCCGCGAGTGGGGCTTCGACACGGTCTACGGACCGGTCTCCCCGTCCATGAACGACCTGGTCGGCTGGGTGGTTGAGGGGACCGGCATGCCGACCTTCCTGATGCCCTACAACCCGCCGTACTACCCGCGGCTGGCCGAGGCCTGCGGGTACGTAAAGGCCATGGACCTCTACGCTTACCTGGCCAGCCGGGCCGACCTGGAGAACCCGCGCTGGGGCCGGATGGTTCAGGCCGCCGAGCGTCTGGCCGAACGGAGCCGGATCAGGCTGAGGCGGGTGGACATGGCCCGGCTTGAGGCCGAGATCCGGGCCTTCGCCCTGGACGTCTACCCGGCGGCCTGGGGCCAGAACTGGGGCTTCCAGCCTATTACCGAAGCCGAGCTCAAGCACATGGCCCGGAGCCTGCGGCCGGTGCTGGTGCCCGACCTCATTCTCTTCGCCGAAAAGGTTCCGGAGAATCCGGACGACGGTCCGCCGGAGGTGGTGGGCGTCCTCATCGCTTCCCCCGACTACAATCCCGTCCTCAAGCGTCTTAACGGCCGGCTTACGCCCTGGGGACTGCTCAGATTTATCTGGGAAGTAAAAATTCGCCGCAGCCTGAAGCGGACGCGCGTGATTGCCTTTGGGATGAAGCCGGCCTACCAGCAGACGGGGGTTGCGGTTCTGATGGTCCACCGGGTGGTTCAGAACGCCCTCCGGCTCGGCTTCGAGGAAATGGAGGTCTCCTGGGTGCTGGAGACAAACCGGGCCATGCGCAACATCGTGGAAAACTTCGGTCTTAGGCCTTACCGGACCTACCGGATTTTTGTCAGAAAGCTTGGACCTGACGGCAGCTAAGCGGCCGGTTCACGGTGGGGCCCGGCCAGACCAGCTGCGGGCCGGCATCCTGGACTTCAGCGCCAGCATCAACCCCTATGCCCCGCCCCCCGGCCTCAGACGGGTCCTGGCCGCCGCCGACGTCAAGAATTACCCTGACCCGGCGACAGGCCGGCTGACTGCCCTTCTGGCTTCGGCCCACAATCTGGGGCCGGAACAGGTCCTGGTGGGAAACGGCGCATCCGAACTGGTCTTTCTCATTGCCCGGGCCCTTCTCAGGCCCGGAAGCCGGGTCGTGGTCGTCGGGCCGGCCTTCGGCGAATACGCCTACGCGTCCGCCCTGGCCGGGGCCGAGGTGACGACTTACCTGGCCCCCGAGGCGGCCGGCTTCGTCCCGGATACGGCCGAACTTGTCCGGCTTTTAGGCCGAAGCCGGCCGGCCGTTATCTGGGCGGCGAACCCGGCCAATCCGACCGGAGTCTATCTGCCGTCGGACCCCTTTGAAGCCATCCTGGAAGCCTGCGGGGGCATCCTGGTTCTGGATGAGGCCTTCCGGTCCTTCGTCGATGGGCCGTGGCCCTCCGAGGTTTTGCTGGGGACCGGCCGGGTTATCCTGCTCAGGTCCCTGACCAAGGACTTCGGACTGGCCGGGCTCCGGCTGGGCTACCTGCTCGGCCCTCCCGAACTTGTCAACCTGGTCCGGGCCCACCAGCCGCCCTGGTCGGTCAATGCCCTGGCCCAGGCCGCCGGCGAATTTGTCCTGACCAGGCCCGGCTTTCTGGAGACCTGCCGGGCCCGGGTCGCGCGTCGGCGCCGGGAGCTCCGGGAAGCCCTCCGGCGCCTCGGCCTCGAGGTCTCCGACGGGGCCGCAAACTTCCTGCTGGTCAGGACCGGGATGGCCTCCGCCTGCGCCCAGTTTCTCCTTGAGGAGCGCCGGATCCTCGTCCGGGACTGCACCTCCTTCGGCCTGCCCGACCACATCCGCGTGGCCGTGCGCCGCCGGCCGGAGAACCGCCGGCTTGCCGCCGCCCTGGCCGAGTGGGTGCGCCGTCGACCCGGGCCTTGACACCGGCGCAACCATCCGCGATAATTAATCGCACAAACGTGCTAAACCGAACGGAGGTTGAGTGGTGAAGCGTGAATTTATGGTTGAGCGGAACGGCCGGACTTTTGTTCTCTATGCCGGTCTTTTGGACGAGGCCCACCGCCAGGGGCTGAAGTCGATCACGACCCAGCTGATCCAGGTTCCGGGTCCTGACAACGGCTACACGGCCATCTGTCAGGCGGTGGTGGAGACCAGCAAGGGGGTCTTCTCCGGCATCGGTGACGCCTCCCCGGAGAACGTCCCGCCGCAGATGCGGATGCACCTCATTCGGATGGCCGAAACCCGTGCCAAGGCCCGGGCCCTGCGGGATGCGGTCAACGTCGGCGTGGCCGCCCTGGAGGAGCTTGCCGAGGAGGCCGAGGCGGTGGAAGCCGGGCCTGCGGGCCGCCGGGCCGGCCGGGGCGCGCCCCGCCAGCTTGTCGCTGAAGATTCGGCGGCGGGCGGCCCAGCCGCAACCGAGGCCCAGATGCGGGCCATCCGGGCCATCGGGCGGACCCGCCACCAGTTCTCGGACGACCAGCTTGAGGAGCTGGCTCGGGAGCGGTTTGGCAAGGGGCTGGCCGAGCTTTCCCGTCGGGAGGCCTCGGCCCTCATTGACGACCTCAGGTCGGGGCCGACCGCCGCGGCCGGCTGACCGGGCCTGGCTTTCTGGCCGGGCCGGTTTCAGCCGCCCGTCCAAACGTTGCCCAGCCTGCGGCCCCCGCCCTGTGCAGGTTCAGAAAGATTTGAGACAGCCACCCGGCCTATAGGCCGGGTGGGCCGGCCGCAAGCTTGACTTAAAAAACATCGAGGGGCATCCTTCC
>CACRXB010000031.1_pt1 | contig 19892 bp, 13 predicted proteins | sample 5377071 | NCBI WGS metagenome assembly CACRXB01 (sample SAMEA6061848, study PRJEB28556) | metagenome | reverse complement strand
CGGTCACCGTCCTGGTCAGGCCCGGACCGCGGGCTACGGCCGGGAAATCCAGCGGGGCCAAGCCCCTTGCCTGTGTAAGTTCAGAAAGATTTGGGACAGTCACCGTCGCCGCAGGCGACTCGGCCGGGTGGGCCGGCCGCAAGCTTGACAGCGCCGAAGGCGCCGGCATCCTTCCGGGTAGAGAACAAACACCAGGAGGTGCCCCGGCGAAGCCGGCCCGGGTAGTTGGCCTACCCGCTTTTGACATAAGTTGCTTGGTGATTTATGTCAAAAGCCCCAGGCCAACCGCATAACGGTATCCGAGCTCAGCCCTAAAGCCCAGCAAAGGCTACACCTCATCTGGTCAGTAGATAACCTCAAGGCCGAGGCAGTCCCCATAACCAGGGCAACCCAGGCGGCGCCTTCGGCGCCGCCCGCTCAACCTACTACCGCTGGCAAAGGCAGCTTAAGAGCGAAGGCCCCAGAGGCCTCGCCGGCAAAGCCGGCCGCCGCAGGCCTAAAAGGCTTAGAAAACCTGCCTGCCTAAAGCCCAGCAAAGGCTACACCTCATCTGGTCAGTCGATAACCTCAAGGCCGAGGGCTTAAGCGTCGAGAAGGCCGCCGAATGCCTCGGAATCGCCCGCTCAACTTACTACCGCTGGCAAAGGCAGCTTAAGAGCGAAGGCCCAAAAGGCCTTGAGGACAGAAGCCGCAGGCCTAAAAGGCTTAGAAAACCTGCCTGGGAGCCCGGGCTCGTCCTGGCCGTAAAGGACCTCAGGGAGCAACACCCCGGCTGGGGCAAGGCCAAACTTGCCCCCATCTTGAGGGACCAGGGCTTTTCGGTCTCGGAGTCGCCTTTGGCGACTGGCCGCATTCTGCGTTACCTTAAGCGCCGGGGTCAGCTCATCGAGCCGCAGCCCGCTTTGCGGGCAGCCCGCAGCGCTTCGCGCTCCCGCACGCCGAGCGAAAACCGAAAGATTACCGGGCTGAGGCGCCGCTCGATACCCTGGATGTCAAGCTTACTTCCTGGTTTGGATTTAAACACTTTACGGCCCAGGATACGGTAAGCCGGTGGAACGTAGTCGCAGCCTACCCGAGCGCCAGCGCCAAAAATGCCCGGGACTTTCTCGAAAAGCTCATCGAACGGACACCTGCCAGGCCGCACAGCGGCCTGGCGGCTATCCAGGTAGATGGCGGAAGGGCCGGCTTCGCCGGCGCCGCCGGAGGCGGCCGGCCGAGTTTGAGGCTGCCTGTCAAGAGCTGGCCATCAGGCGGTCGGGCTTTGCCCGACGCCGCCCCGTTCGCCCGTGCCCACCGCAGCCATGTCCAGGAGGGGTCGCCGCAGGCGACCACTACACGGGCGAGCAGCGGCCGAAGGCCGCAAACCGGGCATTACGGGCCTGGGAAGGCAGCCGAAGGCCGCACGGTCCGGCCCCACCGGGCCGAGTTACCGCAGGCGACTGCCCGCTCGGTTATCTTGTGACTGAGTACCCGGACAGGATGCCCGCCTGTCTCAAATTTATTGAACCTGTACAGCCCTCGACGCCTCCTTTCGTTCCTGTGGCATAATTAGGGTGACAACCATGCAACTGAGCGCGGTTGTTCAACTCCTTCCGAACGGGGCTCCAGTACATTGCCCGGGCCGTGAATGCAGCCTGCAGCCACGCCTCCCGGGCCGCCTTCGGACGAAAGGCCCCCACGACCTGGTCTACCGGGAGATACGGGAACGCTCCGGCCTGCCCGCCCAGCTCGCCGTCCACGTGGTCAGCAAGGTGGTGGACAGCTGCGCCGATAAGCACCGACGCACGGCGTTCGGGGCCGTCCGCTGCGACAGCCGCATCCTCCGCGCCGTTTCCCTCGCCACCCTGCGGGGCCGCATCAAGGTTCTTTCCGCCGCCGGCAAGCCGCAGCTTTGCCTCCTTGGGCGCCCGGTTCGGGAGCCGACCTCCTGGCCGTTCTACCTGGCCATGGTTTGCGAGGCGGACGACCCCGAGGCCGTAAAGCCCGGAGGCGTTTTGGGTGTGGGCCCCGGCCAGGCCAACCTGGCCACGGACAGCACCGGCGAGCGCCTTTCGGGGGCAGCGGTCACCCGGGCGCGGCTCCGCCTTGCCGGCCTCCGCCGATGCCTCCAGAAGTGGGGAACGCAGTCCCCCAGGCGTCACTTGAGGAAACTGGCTGGCAGGCAGAAGAACTTCGTTAAAAAGCCATGAACCACACCATTGCCAGGCGTCTGGTAGCCCGAAGGCGGGGCGCCGCAATTGCCCTTGAGAATCTCAAGGGTATAAGGGCACGGACAACGGTCTTCTCCACCATGCTTGGCCGTTCGCCGCCCTGGCCGGACTGCGCCCGGCAAACACCTCCATTACGTGCCCCGTGCGCAGGCATATCGATAAGCGTAATGTTCGTTTGCCGGTGGTGTGGCTTCTTGGACCAAGCCGAGCGGGTGGTGGCGATCAACGTTGCCGCCAGGGCTGCCGTCAACGGGCCTGCTGTCGGGTGGGCTGAGCATTCCCGTGTTCACCTCGCTACCCGGCTCCAGCCGATGGTAGTTGATAGACAACCTGTACCGTGGGCTCGACGGAGAATGGCTGTTGATGCGGGGGCAGGGAGGGGTTAACGGGCATCCTGGTAGCAGGCGCCCGGAGGGGAACGAGGATGCCAGTCAAGCTGGAAGACCTTAAGCCGCGGACTGCCGTGCGCGGGGTGTTGCCCGACACTGCCGTAACCGTCGTAAACATCCAGTGGTTCGGCAGCCACGCCCTTGAGCTGACGTACAAGGACCCCGCGGGCCGGGTCGGCAACGTTCTGCTGTACCGGGACGACGAGCCGCGCCTGGAGGTGGTGGAACAGGGTCGCCCCTGGAGCTTCGACGGCGACGGGGCACTGTTCCGCCTGGTCTCCGAGGCCCACCGGATCCGCCTGGCCTACCTGTTTGACCCGCTTCTGGCGGTTCACACGTCGCTGCTCGAGCCCCTGCCGCACCAGATCACGGGCGTTTACGAGGCCATGCTTCCACGCCAGCCCCTACGGTTCTTGCTGGCGGACGACCCCGGGGCCGGCAAGACGATCATGGCGGGATTGCTCATCAAGGAACTCCTGGTTCGGGGCGACGTGCAGCGCTGCATGGTGGTCTGCCCCGGCAACCTCGTGGAACAATGGCAGGACGAGCTTTACCAGCGCTTCCAGCTTCCGTTCGAGATCATGACCAGCGACAAGCTGGAGGCGGCGCGGACCGGGAACTGGTTCCTGGAACACGACCTGGTCATCGTGCGCCTGGACAAGGCGGCGCGTGACGAGTCCGTCCAGGCCAAGCTCGCCGCGCCCGAGTGCCGGTGGGACCTGGTGGTGGTGGACGAGGCCCACAAGATGTCTGCCACGTTCTTTGGGGGCGAGGTCAAATACACCAGGCGCTACAAACTGGGCCAGCTCCTGTCGGCCATCACCTGCCACTTCCTCCTCCTCACCGCCACGCCTCACAACGGTAAGGAGGAGGACTTCCAGCTCTTCCTGGCCCTGCTGGACGGGGACCGGTTCGAGGGTCGTTTCCGGGACGGGGTCCACCAGGTGGACGTCTCGGACCTCATGCGCCGGGTGGTCAAGGAGAACCTCGTCCGGTTCGACGGGCGGCCGCTTTTTCCCGAGCGGTTCGCCCACACTGTCCCCTACCGGCTGTCGGACCTGGAGGCGCGCCTGTACAAGGAGGTCACCGAGTATGTGCAGGAGGAGTTCAACCGGGCCGACGCTCTGGCCGACGAGAAGCGAAGGGGTACCGTCGGGTGGGCGCTGACCATCTTGCAGCGCCGGCTGGCGTCCAGCCCTGAGGCCATATACCAGTCTCTCCGCCGCCGGCGGGAAAGGCTGGAAAGCCGCCTGCGGGAGGTGGAGCTCGTGCAGAGGGGCGGGGCCGTGGCCGTGCCCGCGGCGTTCGGCCCCGCGGTAGAGCCTGAGGAGCTGGAAGAGCTGGAAGAAGCCCCGGAGGCGGAGGTTGCCCGGAAGGAGGAAGAGGTCCTCGACCAGGCCACGGCGGCCCGGACCATCGAGGAACTGCGGGCGGAGATCGCCACCCTCAAGCGCCTGGAGGCCCTGGCCCAGCGTGTCCGGATGAGCGGGGAGGACCGCAAGTGGCGGGAGCTGGCAAACCTCCTCACAGAGCTCTTCACGCCCGCGGCCATCCAGGGGCGGCTCGCGGAGTCCCCGGAAACGTACGCGGCGGCGCCCCCCAGGCCCGTAGCCTCACCCCACCAGAAGCTCGTGATCTTCACCGAGCATCGGGACACCCTGAACTACCTGGTGGACCGCATCTCCACCCTGCTCGGCCGTCCGCAGGCAGTCGTGTTTATCCACGGCGACATGGGCCGGGAGGAGCGGCGCAAGGCGCAGGAGGCCTTCCTGCACGACCCCGAGGTGCGGGTCTTGGTCGCAACCGATGCGGCCGGCGAGGGCATCAACCTCCAGCGGGCGCACCTGATGATTAATTACGACCTCCCCTGGAACCCCAACCGGATCGAGCAGCGCTTCGGCCGCATCCACCGGATCGGGCAGACCGAGCCCTGCCACATGTGGAACCTTGTCGCAATGGAGACCCGGGAAGGGGATGTCTACTACACCCTGCTCAAGAAACTGGAGGAAGCCCGCAAGGCCTTGGGCGGTAAGGTCTTCGACGTCCTGGGCAAGCTCCAGTTCGAGGGCCGGCCCCTGCGAGACCTGCTGATCGAGGCCATCCGCTACGGCGAGCAGCCCGAGGTCAAGGCGAAGTTGAACCGGGCCATCGGTGAGGCCCTGGACATCGCGCATCTCCAGAACCTGGTGGAAGAAAGGGCCCTTGCCCATGAGGTCATTGACTCCGAGCGGCTCCGGCGGATCCGCGAGGACATGGAGCGGGCCGAGGCCAGGCGCCTCCAGCCCCACTACATTGAGTCCTTCTTCCTGGAGGCCTTCCGGCGCCTGGGCGGCAGGGCGCACCAGCGGGAGCCCCGGCGCTACGAGGTGACCCACGTGCCCGCCGTGGTTCGCCAGCGGGACCGGCTCATTGGCGTCCGGGAGCCTGTCCTGCACCGCTACGAGCGCATAACCTTCGAGAAGGACCTGATCGCCCCGCCCGGCCAGCCCCTGGCGGCCTTCGTCTGCCCGGGTCACCCGCTCCTGGACGCCGTGGTGGACCTGACCCTGGAACGCCACCGGGACCTGCTCCGGCGCGGCGCAGTGCTGGTAGACGACCGTGACCCCGGCGACCGGCCCCGGGTGGTGTTCTACCTGGAGCACGCCATCCAGGACGCCAGCACCACCCGGACGGGGGAGCGACGTGTGGTCTCGCGCCGCATGCTCTATGTGGAGCTGGACCCCGAGGGCAGGGCCCGCGACGCCGCCCACGCGCCCTACCTGGACTACCGTCCCCTGCGGGAAGACGAGCCCACGCCGGAGGAGATCCTCGCCCGGCCCGAGTGCGCCTGGATCACCAGCGACCTGGAGGCCAGGGCCGTCGAATACGCGGTCCGGCAGGTTGTGCCCCAGCACCTGGAGGAGGTCCGCCGCCGGCGCCTGGAGTGGGTTGAAAAGACCCGCGCCGCCGTCAAGGACCGCCTGACCAAGGAGATCGCCTACTGGGACCATCGGGCCGAGGAGCTCCGCCTCCAGGAGCAGACCGGAAAGGTCAACGCCCGGCTGAACTCCCAGGAGGCCCGGCGTCGGGCAGACGAGCTGGCGGCCCGGCTCAAGAAGCGCATGGAGCAGCTCGACCTGGAGGCCCAGATTTCCGCCCTCCCGCCCGTGGTGATGGGCGGGTTCGTGGTAGCGCCCGCGGGACTGCTGGCCAGAATGCGGGGTGAGGCGTTGCCGGTGGACACCCAGGCCGCGGCGGCCCGGGCCCGGGCCATCGTCATGGAGGTGGAGAGGCGGCTGGGCTGCGAGCCGGTGGACCGGGAGCACGAGCAACTGGGTTACGACATCGAGAGCCGCGACCCCCGAACCGGCCGGCTGCGCTTTATTGAGGTGAAAGGGCGGGTGGCCGGGGCCGACACCATCACGGTGACCCGCAACGAGATCCTGACGTCCCTCAACAAGCCCGACGACTACATCCTGGCCATCGTGGAGTTCCTGGACGGCGGCGACCACCGCGTCCATTACATCCGCCGCCCCTTCCGGCGGGAGCCGGACTTTGGCGTGACGAGCGTGAATTATTCCCTGGCGGAGCTCTTAGCCAGGGCGGAGGAGCCCCGATGATCAGCAAAATTCTACTGGTGTGCACCGGAAACACCTGTCGCAGCCCCATGGCGGCAGCGTTACTGCGGCGCCGCATCGAGGACATCCCAGAGCTCAGAGGGCGGCTGGAGGTCCGCTCTGCAGGGACGGACGCGGCAGAGGGCGCGCCCGCGACGTGCGAGGCTGTGAAGACGATGCAGGCTCGTGGCATCGACATTCGCTGCCACAGGGCGCGTCGGATCAACCGCTCCCTGTTGGAGTGGGCAGATATCGTTCTCACGATGAATACCCAGCAAAAGAAGGCCTGCGTAAAGGAAGGTGCGCTTGAGAGCAGGCTGATGACGGTCGGAGAATTCACCGGGACGGACGAGGAGGTGGAAGACCCCATCGGAAAGGGACTGTCGGCATACGAACAGTGCGCTGGTCAGCTAGAGCGGCTTGTGGAACGGATCGTCGAGCGTCTGCGTGAAGAAAGTGCTTAGAATCCATCAGACAGGGTCTCCCCTGGGGGTTTCGGCCATCCTGCTGACCGGGAGACAGAAATGATGCGGAAGAAACTCATCGAGGTCGCCCTCCCCCTACCCGAGATCAACGATGCCTCGGCGTATGACAAGATGCCGGGGATCGGGGCGCATCCCAAGGGGATCCACCACTGGTGGGCGCGGCTGCCGCTACCGGTCGCCCGGGCGGTGCTCTTCGCCTCGGTGGTGGACGACCCGTCGAGCCACCCGGAGAAGTTCCCCACCGGGGAAGCGCAGGAGCGGGAACGGGAGCGGCTGTTCGGGATCATCCGCCGGATGATGCAGCCTCAGCTCCACAGGCATCCCGAGGTCTACGCCGAGGCGCGGGCCGAGATGCTGAAGTACTGCAACGGCAAGCTGCCGCCGGTGCTCGATCCCTTTGCCGGCGGGGGCTCGATCCCGCTGGAGGCGGCTCGCCTGGGGATGGAGGCGTATGCCGGCGACATCAACCCGGTGGCCGTGTTGCTGTGCAAGTGCTGCCTCGAGCTGGTACCCCGCTGGGCAGACCGGCCGCCGGTGAACCCGGAGGACCGGCGCAAGATCGGCGGCAGGCACGGCTGGCGGGGTTCCACAGGCCTGGCCGCGGACGTCCGCTACTACGGCCGGGTCATTTTAGAGCGGGCGCGGGAGAAGATCGGACACCTCTACCCACCGGCGAAGGTGACTAAAGAGATGGCGGCCGAGTACCCGCACCTGAAGCCCTACCTGGGCCAGGAGCTCCCGGTCATCGCCTGGATCTGGGCGCGGACCGTGCCCAGCCCGAACCCTGCCGCCCGCGGGGCGCACGTGCCCCTCATGAGCACCTTCTGGCTCTCGAGCAAGAAGGGGAGCGAGGCGTGGCTCGAGCCGGTGGTGGACCGGGCCGCGGGCACCTGGCGCTTTCGGGTGCGCACTGACCCGCCCAAGGACCGCGAGGCGGTGAAGGCGGGGACCAAGACCGGCCGGGCGCAGTTCCGCTGCCTTCTCACCGGTGATCCGATCACCGACGACTATATCAAGGGGCAGGGCCAGGCCGGCCGGATGGACGCGCGCCTGGTGGCCATCGTGGCTGACGCGGGCCGCGGCCGCGTGTACCTGCCGGCCAGCGCCGAGCACGAGGCCATCGCCCGGCGGGCGCAGCCGGGGTGGAAGCCGGACGCAGTGATCCATGGGACCACGCAGTACTTGGGTGTGAAGCCATATGGGCTCGAGCGCTTGTGGCAGCTCTTTGCGCCCCGGCAGCTCACGGCGATGGTGACGCTGTCGGACCTGGTGCGGGAGGTACGGGCGGACGTGCGGCGGGACGCGCTGGCCGCCGGGCTCTCGGAGGCCGACGCCGAGGCCTACACCGCCGCCGTCGCCACCTTCCTGGCCCTGGCCCTGGACCGGTGTGCGGATTTCAACAACTCGCTGTGCGGTTGGACGCCTGGTAACCAGAAGGTCATGCACCTTTTCGGCCGGCAGGCCATCCCGATGGTCTGGGACTTCGGCGAAGCGAATGTGCTTGGCGATTCGGTCGGGGCGTGGATGACGTGCGCCGACTACGTGGCCGAGTGCGTCGAGACGGTATCGCCTCAGCGCCTGGGCCACGCCCGGCCCATCGACGCCGCGCAGCCCTGGGACGGCCTCCGGAACGTCCTCGTCTCCACCGACCCGCCCTACTACGACAACATCCCGTATTCGAACCTCTCGGACTTCTTCTACGTGTGGCTCCGGCGCACCATCGGCGACCTCTACCCGGACCTCTTCGCCACGATCCTCGTGCCCAAGGTGCCGGAGCTGGTGGCCGCGCCCGAGCGCTTCGGCGGCGACAAGCGCCGGGCCAGGGAGCACTTCGAGCAGGGCTTCCGGCGGGCGTTCGCCATCCTGCGGGAGAAGATGGACCCGCGCTTCCCCCTCACTGTGTACTACGCCTTCAAGCAGGACGATGTCGAAAGCGGCGCCGATGAGGAGGGCGAGGAGAACGAGGGCGGCGGCCGCATCGACCGCACCACCGGCTGGGAGACGATGCTCACGGCCCTCATCGAGACCGGCTTCCAGATCACCGCCACCTGGCCGGTGCGGGCGTCGCAGAAGTGGCGGATGCGCGCAATGGGGTCCAACGCTCTCGCCTCCTACATCGTGCTGGCCTGCCGTCCCCGGCCCAAGGACGCCCCCCGGACCGACCGCCGCTCCTTCGTGGCCGAGCTCAAGCGGGAACTTCCTGCAGCCCTCCGGCGGCTCCAGCAGGGGAACACCGCGCCGGTGGACTTCGCCCAGGCGGCCATCGGGCCCGGCATGGCCATCTTCTCCAGGTACAGCAAGGTGCTGGAGGCGAGCGGCCGGCCCATGAGCGTGCGCACGGCGCTGGCCCTCATCAACCAGACCCTGACCGAGGTCCTCTCCGAGCAGGAGGACGAGTTCGACGCCGACACCCGCTGGGCCATCGCCTGGTACGAGCAGCACGGCTTTGAGGAAGGGGAGTTCGGCGACGCCGAGCTCCTCTCCAAGGCCAAGGTGACCACGGTGAGCGGGCTGGCAGATGCCGGTGTGGTCGTCTCGAAAGGAGGCAAGGTGCGGCTCCTCCGCCCCGAGGAGCTTCCGGGCAACTGGGACCCCGCCGGGGACCGGGGCGCAAGCGTGTGGAAGGCCACGCACCACCTGCTGCGCGTTTATTATCATGAGAAGCGGGGCGACCAGGCCACGGCCGACCTGCTGCGCCGGCTGGGTTCCAGGGGGGAGCTGGCCCGCGACCTGGCCTATCGCCTGTTCGCCATCGCGGAGAAGAAAGGACGCTCCCGGGACGCGCAGGCGTACAATGCCCTGGTGCTGGGTTGGCCGGAGCTGGCCAGGCTGGCCCGGCAGAAGCCGGGGGCGGTGACGCGCTCCCTGTTCGAGGGTAGGGAGTGATGGGCGCGGACGTTGTTCAGGTCATGGTGGAACGCATCGTCCGGCAGTTCCGACCGGTGCGCATCATCCTCTTCGGTTCGCGGGCGCGCGGGGAGGCCGGACGGTGGAGCGACGTGGACCTGCTGGTGGTTCTGCCGGAGGTGACGGACAAACGGCAGGCCATGGTAGCGACCCTCCGCGCTCTGAGCGACCTGCCGGTTTGCAAGGACGTCGTGGTGACCACCCCGGAAGAGATCGCGCGGCGCGGCCACCTGGTGGGCGACGTCCTCCGATCTGCCCTCCGCGAGGGCAAGGTGCTGTATGAGCGTCACTGAACTTCAGAGGGAAGCTTTACGGTGGCTTCGTTTTGCCCGGGAGGATCTCCAGGAGGCGGGGCGATTGCCGGGCTCGCCGGGGGCGCCCCGCGCCACGTCTGCTGGTTCTCGCAGCAGGCGGCGGAGAAAGCTCTCAAGGCAGCGCTGGTGCTGGAAGGTGTGGATTTCCCGTTCCGGCACGATCTGGACGGGCTCCGTAACCTCCTGCCGTCCGGCTGGGCGGTGAAGCAAGAGTTTCCCGACCTGGCGGAGCTGACCGCGTGGGCGGTACGGGCGCGCTATCCGGGGACTGGCCGGAGGCGACGCGGGAAGACGCCCGCCGGGCGGTGTTCGAGAGGGTGGTCGAGGACTTCCAGCATCGGGGCGTGAGACCCGAAGGAGGGTAAGCCATGGCGGTGACCAACCATGAGCGAGTGGGTAAGGCGCTGGAGCGGTTGCGGGCGGGGCTTGCCCCGTTTGTGGAGCGGGAGTTCCAGAGCGTGTACGGAGAGCGAGCCGCCGCCGAGGCCGCCCGCCTTCTGGGCGAGGACCGGCTCAATGCGAGGAAGCCTATCGCCGAGTGGGATGTGGCGGCCCTGCTAAAGGTGATGTGGGATGCATGGAACGAGGTCTTCAAGCGCACCCTCGGGTTCACGGAACGGAGCCTGGTGTCGGAACTGCGGGAGTGGCGGAACAAATGGGCCCACCAGGAGGCGTTCAGCGCCGACGACGCCTACCGGGTGCTGGACTCCGCAGCCCGGCTGCTCTCGGCCATCTCCGCACCGCAGGCGGAAGAGCTGGAGCGGATGAAGCTGGAACTGCTGCGGGTGCGGTTCGACAAGGAGGTGCGGGCGGAGCGCCGGAAGGTAGGGCCTCTGGTGGAGGCTGCGACGGGCGGGCTGAAGCCCTGGCGGGAGGTCATCACCCCGCACCCGGATGTAGCCAGCGGCCGCTACCAGCAGGCGGAGTTCGCCGCCGACCTGTGGCAGGTGTACCGGGGCAAGGCCTCCTCGGAGTACCAGGACCCGGTGGAGTTCTTCCGGCGCACCTACCTGACAGAGAACCTCCAGCGGCTGCTGGTGAACGCCGTGCGGCGCCTTTCCGGTGCCGGCGGGAACCCGGTGGTGCAGCTGCAGACCAACTTCGGCGGGGGCAAGACCCACGCCATGATCGCCCTCTACCACCTCTTCTCCGGGAGGCCGCCTGCAGAGCTTCCGGGCGTGGATGAGGTGATGGCCGAGGCGGGGGTGAACCAACTCCCGCAGGTCCGCCGAGTGGTCCTGGTGGGAAGCCGCATCTCCCCGGGCAGCCCCGCGGTCAAGCCCGATGGGACCGTGGTGCGCACCCTGTGGGGCGAGCTGGCCTGGCAGCTGGGCTTCGCCGCCGGGGGGCTGGAGGAAGCCCGCCGGGCCTACGCCCGGGTGGCCGAGGATGACGAGCGGGCCACCAGCCCGGGCGACGCCCTGCGGGAACTTTTCGACGCCTATGGGCCATGTCTCGTTCTGATCGACGAGTGGGTGGCTTACGCGCGGCAACTCCACGACGCGCCGGACCTGCCCGGCGGCACCTTTGACACCCAGTTCACCTTCGCCCAGGCGCTGACCGAGTCCGCCCGGACGGCCCGCGCCTGTCTGGTGGTGGTCGCCCTTCCGGCAAGCGACCCTGTGTCCCCGTACGTCCAGGCGGAAGACATCGAGGTCGGCGGCATCCGCGGCCGGGAGGCGCTGGTCCGGCTGCGCAACGTCATCGGGCGGATGGAAACGCCCTGGCGGCCGGCCACCCAGGAGGAGACCTTTGAGATCGTCCGCCGTCGGCTGTTCGAGCCCATGACAGACCCCGAGCAGTTCAAGACGCGGGACATGGTGGCCCGGGCCTTCGCGGACCTGTACCGGACGCAGAAGGCGGAGTTCCCCCCGGAGTGCAGCGAGCCGGATTACGAACGCAAGCTCAAGGCCGCCTATCCCATCCACCCCGAGGTGTTCGCGCGTCTCTACGAGGACTGGGGGAGTCTACCGCAGTTTCAGCGGACCCGCGGTGTGCTGCGGCTGATGGCCGCGGTGATCCACAGCCTGTGGGAGCGGGGCGACAGAAGTCCGCTCATCCTGCCCTCCACAATCCCTATGGACGACCCGCGGGTGCAGTTCGAGCTCACCCGGCACCTGTCGGAGAACTGGGTGCCGGTAATCGACAAAGAAGTGGACGGCCCGAACTCGCTTCCCGTGCGTTTGGACGGGGAGGTGCCGAACCTTGGGAAGTACCACGCCTGCCGCCGCGTGGCCCGCACCATTTTCCTGGGGTCCGCGCCCACGCAGCAGACGGCCCACCGCGGGGTCGAGGACAGGCGGGTGCGGTTGGGGTGTGTGGCGCCGGGGGAAACACCCCAGATCTTTGGGGATGCCCTGCGCAGGCTCATGGGGGAGGCCACCTTCCTGTACCAGGATGGGGTGCGCTACTGGTACTCCACCCAGCCTAACGTGACTAGCCTGGCAGATGACCGGGCCGAGCAGCTGAGGCGCGAGCCCGAGAAAGTGGCACGGGAGGTCGAACGTCGAGTAAGGGAAGACGTGGCCAGCCGTGGAGCCTTCAGCCGCGTGCACGCCTTTCCCCAGTCCTCCCAGGACGTGCCGGACGACCTGGAGGCGCGCCTGGTGGTGCTCGGGCTCGACCACCCACACGCCCGGGGAGAGGAAAGCCCGGCCCTGCAAGAGGCCAGGCGGATCCTGGAGTGGCGGGGAAGTGCGCCCCGGCTGTACCGGAACACGCTGGTGTTCCTGGCCCCGGACCGAACCCGGGTCCAGGACCTGGACGAAGCGGTGCGGCGCTACCTGGCGTGGGAGTCGGTTCTGCACGAGAGGGAGGCCCTGAACCTGACGCCTCACCAGGTGCGGCAGGCAGAGCAGCAAAAGCAGGCAAGCGACCTGACCGTCAAAGCGCGGCTGCCCGAGACCTTCTGCTGGCTACTGGTGCCGGTGCAGCCGGACCCGACCGCGGAGGTCACGTGGCAGGAAATCCGGCTGCAGGGGAACGAGGGGCTTGCCGAGCGGGCAGGTAAGAGGCTGCTGCGGGACGAGCTGCTGGTGACGGCGTTTGGCGGGCTGCGGCTGCGTGATGAACTCGACCGGATCCCGCTGTGGCGGGGCGACCACGTGGAGGTGCAGCAGCTCGTGGAGGACTTCGCACGGTACGTGTATCTGCCCCGGCTGAGGGATCCTTCGGTCCTGGTGGGGGCGGTTGCGGACGGCGTGGCGCTCCTCACGTGGGAGCAGGATGGGTTCGCGTACGCGAACTCGTATGACGAGCGGGCGGGGCGCTACCGGGGCCTGCGGGCCGGGCAGCACGTGCCGCTGTCGGCGGAAGCTCCAGCCGGGCTGGTGGTTCGCCCGGAGGTGGCGCGCCGGCAGCTGGACGAGGAAACGCGGCAGAAGTCGGCGGAGGCCCGCGGGGAAGCCGGGGTAGGAGGGACCGCCGGCGACGCGGTGACCACGGAAGCCACTGCCGGGACCGGGGCCGGCACGGAAACGCCGGGAGGCCTCGGGGTGGTCTTCCGACGGTTTCACGGGAACGTGGTCCTTGACCCCCTGCGAGCGGCGGCGGATGCGGGGCGGGTCCAGCAGGAGGTCATCGCACATCTCGCGGGCCTGCCGGGCGCACAGGTCCGCGTGACCCTGGAGATCGAGGCCACGGTGCCGGAAGGGGTGCCGGAGCGGGTGGTGAGGGTGGTGACGGAGAACTGCCGGACGCTGAAGTTTACAAGCCACGGGTTCGAGAGCGAGTAACACGTTGAGCTCTAATCCCGGTCTTGAGCGGGCCGTCGGTGCCCTGAATAAGCTTTGTTACTGGGGGTAGTAGATGGTCGGAGGCAGCGAAATTGCCTCCTGCTTCGGCGGAGGGCGCAGGGAGCTTGCGTTTGACGACGGCGGTGGTGACATTCACGCTACTGCTTCTGGCCGTGGAGGGGCTGCGCCGGAGAGGCAACCGGACATCTTCAAGCTAAGAGCATGTTTTAAAAAGCCGGCAGTTTCCCATCGCGCCGCTGTACTCTTCCAAAATTGCTGCGTCTAATTTTATCACACCAAATATAAATCCCCATTTGGTAGCATTTCGGCCGGCGCCACAGGCTGTACGGCAGATTCGAGACGTGCCGCAAGCCGCCGGTTGACGGTTCTCAAACATGCTCTTGGATTCCCTGCAAGCGGCCTCAAATCCAGCCAGCCGCCTCCGGCGGTGCCGCCCGGAGGACTCACCTTGAGCGGCATCCGGTGAGGGCTACCGCCGGCTGAAGGCGGAGCTGCGCCCCATCGCCCGGTTTCGCAACCGGCGTGGGCTTGCCGAGCAGATGCGTCCTGCTTACTCGGACTGCGGCTCCACCTGCACCTGCCCGGGCTTGCGCCTTAGAGCCCGAAGAGTAGCCGGAGGCCGCTGATAATCGCCCTCAACGGCTCGCCTTCAACTCGGCCGATGTACCCGCGGACCCTGTCGGCGTCGATGGCCGACACCTGGTCCAGAAGCACGGTGCTGGCCGCCGGCAACCCACCGGTTCCGGCCGGCAACCTCACGTAGAGGGGCCCTTCCCCAACTGCCCTCGAGGTGAGGGGCGCTACCACGAGCACCGGGAATCGCACCGGTTGGACCGCCGCCGGGTCTGCCAGCACCAGACACGGCCGCATCCCCACCTGCTCATGACCCGGCGGCCGGCGCAAGGGCAGGGCCACCCACAGGATGGTTCCGGGGAAAATCGGGCCGGGCTTCACCCCTCCACAATCAGGCCCTCGCCCGGAAGATACCGGGCCGGCCTTACGGCCCGGGCCATCGCCGCAAGCCAGGCCTCGGGCTCCGCCAGCGCTTCGAGCCGGTTGGCCAGCCCGGCCAGGGCCGCCTCAAGCCAGGCGGAATCGGGCCCTTCCCGCCTGCCCTCCAGCCAGGCCAGAAGCAGGTCTTTGCGGAAGCGCCAACTCCTTCCCACCTTGCGGCCGGGCAGCCGGCCCTGCCGGGCGAGCTTGCGAATGGTGTATGGGCTGAGGCGCAGGAGCCGTGCAGCTTCCTCAACGGTCAAGGTCTCGGCCAGGACTGCTGTCATTTCAACAACAAGCAGCAACAAATCTATCCACAGCATAGCCTTCAGTTTACCTGCGTGTCAAGTAGATGTATCTGACCCGTCTGTCCCAAAGGCGGTGGGAGGAACGCCGCTGTGGCCGTCAGCCGGGCCCGGCAGAGATCGGTCCGAGCGCCTGGCCCGGCGCAGCGGGTCTGCAGGGCCGCCGCCGGCTGCGGCGGGGAAATCCGGCGGGGCAAGGACCCTTGACTTGACAAAATCCCCCCGCCGCCCTATCCTTCAGGCGGGCTTTCGGGGGAATATCCCCCGAAAGCTTCGCAAGATAACGTTCGGAGGCCGGCGGAGATGCCCGTTGAGGCCTTCCTCCAGGACCTGATGCGGGCCGGCAAAAGCCCGAAAACGGCGGCGGGTTACAGAAAGGACCTGGCCGATTTCGTCGCCTGGGTCGAGGGCCGCTACGGGGAGGCCTTCGACCCGAAGGCCGTCCTTCCGGAGGACGTCCGGGACTACCGCCAGCATCTGCTCGCCGTCCGCGGCGCGGCCCCCGCCACCGTCAACCGGCGGCTGGCGGCCGTCCGGGCCTTTTTTAACTTCCTCACTGCCCGGGGCGAGGTCGCCGCCAACCCCGCCGCCCGCATAGGCGGCGTCCGGATGACGCGGCCCGCCCCCAGAGCCCTTTCCGGGCCGGAGCTCAGACGGCTCTTAAGGGAGGCCCGCCGGGCCGCAAACCCCCTGCACCGGGCGGTGGTCGTGGTGCTCTTAAACACCGGCCTGCGGGCCTCGGAGCTGTGCGGCCTTAAGCTTTCGGACCTGCAGCTCTCCCCGCGCCGGGGCAGGCTCGTCGTGCGCGGCAAAGGGGAGAAGGTCCGCGAAGTCCCCTTAAACGCCGGGGCCCGGGAGGCCCTGGAGGAGTGGCTTTCGGTCCGGCCGGCGGCCGCCGACGACCGGCTCTTCGTCGGCCGGCGGGGGCCGCTCACCCCGTCGGGGGTCTGGCGCATCGTAACGAAACTTGCCCGCCGGGCCGGCTTAGAAGACGTGCATCCGCATGCGCTCCGGCACACCTTCGCCACCCGGCTTCTGCGGGAGGCCGGGGCGGACCTGGTGACGGTGGCGGAGCTTCTGGGCCACGAGGATATCTCAACAACGGCCCGGTACACGAAGCCCTCGGCCGAGGACCTGGAGGCGGCCTTAGAAAGGCTTTAAACAAGCAGAAGCGATCGTTTGCTTTTGGGTCCGGGAAGGCGGTAAAAAACTGTCGAACCTTCCATGATCCGGAGGCATCGATGGTCGGCAGAAACGCCTGGACTCGGGCCAAGCTGAAACTGCTCGGGGACTATCTTAACGCTTACATGACGATCATGGATGCCCAGCGCCGAAAGGAAACAATCCGTCGGGTTGTCTACATTGACGCCTTCGCCGGCCCCGGGTTGTATGAGGATGAATCCGGGGACCAGGAAGAATATCTCAAGGGTTCGCCCTTTGTGGCCCTGAAAATTTCCAGAAGGTTCGACGCCTATTGGTTTATAGAAAAGGATGAAAACAGAGCCCAGCAGCTTCGTGAGAATCTGGGGACCGACCCCGAAACAAAGCAGCTTCTCGAAGCAGGCTGCATCCGGATCCTCAGCCAGGATGCCAACCTGGTGCTTCAAAATGAAGCCCCCAGGGAGGTTCGCTATGAGGATTACGCCCGGGCCCTGGTCTTCCTGGACCCCTACGGCCTGGAGGTGGAGTTCGCAACGGTAAAGGCCCTCGCTGACAGCCGGGCCTTTGAGCTCTTCGTCAACTTTTCGGTTATGGGAGTAAACCGGCTCCTCAGAAGGCAAGGCCCTCCTGAAGAGTGGGCAAAAAGGAAGCTTGAGCGGGTCTTCGGCGAGCCGGTCTGGGAGGACCTCTACACCCCAGCGCCTACCATGTTTGGAGATGAATTCGGGCACCGGGGCCTGGTTTCACCAGAGCTGGTCGCCGGCCTTTACCGTCAGCGGCTCGAGGACTGCTTCCGTCATGTTAGCGAGCCGAAAATAATGCGGAACTCGAAAGGCGCCCCCCTTTATGCGCTGATGCTCGCAAGTCACAAGGGGGTGGCGAAAAAGTTGATGAACTACCTGGTCAAACTGAGCGGCTGAGGCCACTGGTGCCAGAGCTGGCCGTCGAGAACGGCCCTGGGTCCCCCGCCTTTGTCGTGGACGCCGCCCCACTGCTTGAAAAAGAAGGCGACGCCGGCCGCCAGGCACTGGTCCCGGATGGACCTGACCCATTCCGGCCGAAGGGGGCGGGCACCGGGGCCGCTTTCACCCCCGGCGATCACCCAGTGGATCCCGGAAAGGTCCAGCTCGAGCGGCCCTAAAAGGGGTTCGCAGGAGAGGAACCGCACCCTGGCAGGAACCTGCCGCAGCAGACCGACCCGCCAGACGTAATCCTGCCGCTCCACCGAGACCCCGACCCAGACGTTCTCAGGCCAGGGCAGTTCCGGCGCAAGCCGGGCAAGCCGGTCCGCCCGCTTAGTCAGAACCTGGAATGTGTGGTGGCGGGCCCGGACCATCGTTTCGAAAACGGCCCGGATGAACTCGAAGGGGACGGCCTCGTGGAACAGGTCGGACATGCTGCAGACAAAAACGAGCCTGGGTTCAGCCCAGCGCAGGGGAAGCCCCAGCAGGTCCGGATGGAGGGTGACCGCAAAGCCGTTGCGGTAGCGGGGGTTGCCCATCGCCGCAAGCCTGCGGGCGAGCCGCTCGGCGTAGCAGCGCTTGCAGCCCTGGCTCAACTTGGTGCATCCCGTCACCGGGTTCCAGGTGGCCTGGGTCCACTCGATCCGACTGCGCAGCGCCATCGCCTGCCCCCGCGGCAGGATGCCGTCAGTCCGGATCCCTTCGGCCCAGCAGGAAGCCGGCCGCTGCCCCGAGCAGCGGGTTGGCTCCCAAAGCTGCTCCCAGCAGCGCCCCGCTGAGGGCTCCGGCGAGGCCGGCCCGCCGGCGCTCCGCCCGGGACCTGGGCGCCCGCCGGTAGCCCTTCTGGGCCCGAACGCTGCGGCTGGAACGGGTGCCCTTGCGCCGGTTGCACTCAACGCAGGCCGGCCGGAGGTTGCGCAGGGTGTCGGAGCCACCCCGGGACCTGGGGCGGGAATGGTCGACCTCCCATTCCCACCCGTACCCGTCAAAATCGAGGCACGCCCGGCAGATGTGACAGCGGCCGTCGGTTGATTCGTAGATTTTTCGCAGCTGCTCGTGGCTGTACCGGCCCATCTTAAACTAAATTATATCAGCTGGCCGGACGGATACCGGCGGGAATGGAGGTAAGCTGCGTAATGGTGTTTAAACCCGAAGGCATCTTCGAAAAGTGGCGCCGGGGCGAGGACATACAGTCCGGGGACTTCGAATCGGAGCAGCTCCGGGGTTGGGTCTACCGCAAGCTGAGCGATATAGCCGTCGCGGCGGAAAGGGGCGCTGTCGAGGAGACCCACCGGGCGCTGGCAGAGGCGCTCAGGCTGCTCAATTTTGCCGGGTACATGGCCTGGCGGTTCCCGGACCTGGAGGACCTGCTCGGCCTGGTGCTGGAGAGGGCACGTCAGCCCGCCCTCCGGGCGGGCGCCGCCAGAGGCGGCTTGACGGGATCGCCCGCCGCTTCGGGGCGGCAAGCTGGTCGGTATCTATTACGGCCGCGCTCCCGCCCCAGGTCAGCGTAACAATCCAGTTCGCGGTGAGCGGGGGCTCAGGTCAATAGCCGCTCCGGTGGGATGGGCCCGGGCGGGTGTGAGTTTCCGGCGCGTGCCTGTGCCGTGCCGCCAACGGTCAGAACCCGCCGGCGTGGGCGTGCGTACGCACGTTCACGAGGGCTGTCGGGCTGCCGGGTCGGACGGTGGGGAGCCGCCGTTCTCGCAGCGCGGGACGATGCGTCCAGCTAAGTCCCCATGCGGTATACTGTGGGTATGAGTGCCCCGATATTTATCGGAATGACCCCTGAAGAGGACGCCAGACTCCGGGAACTGGAGAACGACCCGCTCATCCACCCCAAGGTCAGGCTTCGGGCCCTTGAGATCAGGTTATCTGCCCAGGGTTGGACTGCCCCGAAAATCGCCGAGTTTGTGGGCAGGGGGCATTCGACGGTCCTAAGCGCTGCTAAGCAGCGCTTAGGCGCTGGCTTGAACGAGGCTTAGAGGGTCTGGCCGACGGCAAGGCCCCGGGGGCAGCCCCAAAAATCACCCCCGAGGTCGAAGGGTTTCTGACATAACGTGCTGTGCACGTTATGTCAGAAACGAACTTCTGGCCCAGGTTCGGATCTGGACTGCCCCCAGCTCTGTGAGGCTGGCTCAAAGTTGACCGCTCGACCGTTACCCGACACCTGCAATCGATGGGCAGCGCCGGAGGTGCTCCGGACCAGATACGTTCCCATCGGCAAACCGGACCCGAAGGAAGTTGAAGCGTTCCAGACCGAAGAGATTGGCCGCCGGAGGCAGCTGGGGCGGCCGAAGGCTTAAACAGGGTAATCTACCTGGATGAGAGCGGCTTTGGGCTTTCCCTGCCGCCGGCTTACAGCTGGACAGCCAGGGGAAAATCCAGTGTAAGGTGTGTGCCCAGGGCCTGGGGCAAGTCCGGTTTGGGCATGTGGAATGGGAGCCTGAGGGCAACCACCGGGTCAGGTTTTGCGTCTTTGAAGGACCATGTCGGACCGAGCAGGTGCTGGACTATCTTGAAGGTCTGGCTCAGCAAGCTGAGTGGGGCGGCAAGCCGGTGATATTGTTCCTGGACAATGCGCCGTTTCACCGGTCCGGCAGGCTTAGAGCCCGGACAGCTGAGTGGGAACGGATGGGCCTGGTCTTAAGATACTTACCCCGGTACAGTCCGCATCTGAACCCGATGGAGGGTATCTGGCGCAGGATAAAAAGGGTTGTGGGCTTGTCTTACAAAATCAGATTAGAGGGGCCAGGTTCGGCTCGAATCGGTCGGGCAGGCAGCAGGGCAAATAAAATCAGGGTCAGCAGGATGC
>CACRXB010000025.1_pt1 | contig 30179 bp, 35 predicted proteins | sample 5377071 | NCBI WGS metagenome assembly CACRXB01 (sample SAMEA6061848, study PRJEB28556) | metagenome | reverse complement strand
CCATCGGGCCTTGAAGCTCAAAAGCCCGCTCGATTATCTTAAGGCCAAGCACCCGGACAGGATGACCCCCTGTCTCAAATGTCTTGAACCCATACACGAATTTGCCGGACAAGCTGATGATAAACTAAACTTAATTGAGAAAACCAGTTTGAAAAGGTCCGTCCATGCTGTCGATGACGTCCCGCTACGCCCTCAGGGCGCTGGCCTACCTGGCCACCCACCCGGACCGGCAGGTCTTCGCCCACGAGATCGCGGCCGAGACCGACATTCCGACGAATTATCTTTCAAAGATCCTGCACACCCTGGCCCGCCAGGGGCTGGTTAAATCCGGCCGGGGCCGGCGGGGCGGCTTCCGCCTGGCCCTGCCGCCGGACCGCATCGTCCTCAAGCAGGTTATCGCCCCCTTTGAGAACCCGGAGTTTCCCCGGGACTGCCTGCTGGGGCGGCCCTTCTGCTCCGATAATACCCCGTGCCAGGCCCACGCGGCCTGGAAGCCGATATCGGAGCAGGTGAGCCGCTTCTTCCAGACGGCGACCCTGGCCGACCTCATCCGCCGGGAAGCCGCAAGTACTAGCACGGCCGCCGGAATGGACTAGTCCGGGATCCCCCCGCAACCTACCCGAACGGGTGTGGACGGCACCCCCTTATCCCGATTATTCTGACTTACAGAGGAGATTATCAATAACAAGGGGGTGAGGCAGGTGACCGCGACGCCCGGTCCGGAGCGCCAGCCCGAGCGGGTCCCCTTCGGGCAGGCCCTTCTCGACGATTTCTTCCTGCTCACGGCCCTGGGCCTCCTGATCCCTTTCCTGAGCTACCTGGTCTGGGGGCTTCTTGACCTGGGCAGTGTCCCGGTTCTGCCCGTCCGCTGACCATTCCATGCCAGGAGGTTAGCCCGTGACGATTCACCCGCCCGAGCGCATCTGGTGGAAGCCCATAAGCGGGGCTGAGCGGGTCTACATCGCCGCCGCCCTCCTCTTCACCCTCACCACTTTCTTCCTGATGCCCGTCTGGCACTTCCTCGGCGCCCAGAACCCCACCATGCAGACCTACCGGGTTGACAAGGCCGAATACCTCCAGAAGGTGATGGCCTGGGCCGACAAGTATAAGGTCGGCGAGCAGGCCGGCGTTCCGGTTGTCGAGCCGCCGCCCGGCGGCGATGTTTACCTGCTGGCCAGAACGTTCCAGTGGTTCCCGGTCCTCAAGCTCAAGGCCGGCCAGACCTACCGGGTCCACGTCTCGTCGTCCGACCTGGTTCACGGCTTCTCCCTTCAGCCCCTCAACATGAACTTCATGGTCATTCCGGGCTATGAATACATTCTCTACGTTACCCCGACCCAGAAGGGGGAGTTCGGCATCCTCTGCAACGAGTTCTGCGGCCTGGGCCACCACCTGATGGTTGGAAAGCTCATCGTTGAATAAGGAGGCGTTGACCGATGGCTACCGCGGCAGTGCCCTACCGGTTCCGGACCTGCGAATCCACCGGCCTGCGGGTTCACGCCGACGCCGAGGCCCTGCTCAAGGTCAACGCCGTGCTGGCCGTCGTCTTCCTGGCCATGGCCGGCACGGCCGCCCTCCTCGTCCTGCTCACCCGCTGGCCGCCCCTTCACCTCCTCGACCCGGTCTGGTTCTACCGGCTCCTTACCTTCCACGGGGCCAACGCCCTGCTCTTCTGGATTATTTTCTTCGAAATGGCCATCCTCTACTTTGCCGGCCCCATTGTCCTTAACAGCCGGCTCCCAGCCCCAGGTCTCGGCTGGCTGGCCGCGGCCCTCATGCTGGGCGGGGCGGCCCTGGCCGACGTGATGATTCTGCTGGGCCAGGCCGACGTGCTTTTTACCGCCTATGCGCCCCTCCGGGCGCATCCCCTCTTTTACCTGGGCTACATCCTCTTCGCCGTCGGCGCCCTCATCGTCGTCGGCCTCTTCTTTGCGAGCCTGGTGGTCGCCCGGGCCGAGGGGACCTATCAGGGCTCGGTGCCCCTGGTGACTTTCGGCGGCCTGACCGCCGCCATCATCGCCCTGGTGACAATTTTCGGCGGCGTCGTGACCTTTGTCCCGGCCTTTTTCTGGTCCCTCGGGGTTCTGCCGAACCTGGACCCGGCCGTCTACCGGCTGAACTTCTGGCTCATCGGCCACCCCTCCCAGCAGATCAACGTCTCGGCCATGGTGGCCGTCTGGTATTTGCTGGCAAGCCTTACGGTGGGCGCAACGGCCGTCAGCGAGAAGGTCTCCCGGATTGCCTTTACCCTTTATATCCTGTTTATCAACATCGCCTCGGCCCACCACCTGCTGGTCGACCCCGGCCTCAGCCCGGCGTGGAAGATCTGGAACACCTCGTACGCCATGCACCTGGCCGTTCTGGCCAGCATGATCCACGGCCTCTCGGTCCCGGCCGCCATTGAGGTGGCCCTCCGGCGCCGGGGCTTCAACCGGGGCCTCTTTGAGTGGCTCTGGCGGGCGCCCTGGGGCAACCCCGGCTTCGCCGCCCTGGTCCTTTCCATCATCATTTTCGGCGTCATCGGCGGGATTACCGGGGTGGTCTTCGGCACCGAGCAGATCAGCATCATCTCCCACAACACCTACCGGATCGTCGGCCACTTCCACGCCACCGTCGTCGGGGGCACCACCCTGGCCTTCATGGGGCTGACCTATTACGTCATTCCCCTCATCTTCCGCCGGCAGGTCGTCTGGCCGGGTCTGGCCCGGCTTCAGCCCTACCTCTTCGGCATCGGCATGATTATCATGACCGTGAGCATGGTCATGGCCGGGACCTACGGCGTGCCCCGGCGCCACTGGGACATTGACTTCAGCCTGGCCCCGGCCGGCCTCAGATTTGCCTTCGACGCCCCGGCGTATCTTTTCCTGACGCTGACAACCCTGGGCGGGATCCTCGCCGTCGCCGGGGGCGCCCTTTATGTCCTTATAACCGTCATGTCGGTCTTCGCCGGGCCGGTTGTTGAGCGGATACCCATTCCGAGCCTGGGGCCGATCCCGGCCGTCGCCGGCGCCCAGGACGTCCCGGAGGCCCACGGGACCGGGCAGACCCGGACCGCCCACGCTGACATCCGGGGAACCCTGGTCCTCAACTTTCTCTTCCTGGGCATCTTCGTCGTCTACTACCTGCTCAACTGGAAGTGGCTTGCCGATGTCTGGCCTGTCCGCTGACCGGGACTTCAGCCGGAAGCTCTTCGCCTGGCTCGGCCACCCTTACTTCCCGGTGGCGGCCGGCGGCCTGGTGGGCCTCTGGACGGGGCTGTTTGTTCTTGCCCCAACCCTCGGGGAGGCGGCCCCGGTCTGGCTTGAACCCCTCCAGCGGCTCTGCGGCTACAATCCGGTGACCGGGGCCGCCCCCCTGGACCGGACCGCCATTCTGGTGACCCAGGGCTATCTTACTGTTGGGGTCCTGGGCCTTCTTTTCTGGGGCGACCTCCGGCGGGTGCTGGCGTCCGACCGGCGGGCCGCCGTGCTCTTCGGCCTTGCCACGGCCCTGCCCGCGGCCCTCCTGGTCGCCGGAATCGCCGCCGGCCGCCTGGCCGCCTTCCCGGCCCAGATTCCGGACCTGGCGCGGCAGGTCGCCCCGGCCCCGGATTTCACCCTGGTTGACCAGGCGGGTCGGCCGGTCAGCCTTTCGGGCCTGCGGGGGCGGGTGGTCGTTCTGACGTTCTTCTATGCCCACTGTCCCGACATCTGCCCGCCCCTTCTCGCCCGCCTCCGGCAGGCTGTTGAGGAGGCCGGACGCGGCGGCATGCCGGTCGTTGGGCTGGCTGTTACCCTCGACCCGGGCCGGGATTCCCCGGCGGCCCTGGCCGACTTCGCCGGCCAGCTCGGCCTCGGGGACGGGGTCCGGCTCCTTTCCGGCCGGCCCGACGCCCTCAGGGCCGTCTACGCGGCCTACGGCATCGACCCGACCGTTCTTTCAAACAACCTGATCGTGCACCCCGGCCGCTTTTACGTCATCGACCGGCAGGGCCGGCTGGCGTACGTGCTTCCGGCCGGGGAGATACCCCAGCAGTGGCTGACGAACGTCATCAGGTTTCTCGCCCGGGAAGAGGGGGCCTGACGGCCGACCGGCCCAACCTGACCTCGCCGGCCGCCCGCTGGGTCGGCCTTGAGAACCTGCTGGAGCGGGCCGGCGGCGCGGCGGCCAATGTTGCCGCCTGGAGCGGTGCCCTGGCCGTAACCTGCTTCGTGCTGATTCTCGTCAGCGGGGTCTACCTGTTTTTCTTCTACCAGGTTGGGGCCGAGGCGAGCTACCGGTCGGTTCAGGCCATCAGCGCCGAGCCGGTCGGGGCGCTGATGCGGGCCGTCCACCGGTACGCCTCCCGGGGATTCATCGTTTTCGGCCTCGTCCACCTGGTCCGCTACCTGGCTACCGGCCGGTTCCGGGGACCCTGGTGGCTCCCCTGGGTTACCGGGTTCGTCCTGCTTTTCATTGCCTGGTTCGTCGGCCTTACCGGCTACCTGCTGGTCTGGGACGCGGCCGGGTTTACGGCGGCCAGGGTTCTGGCCGCCGGTCTGGACCGGCTCGGCATCCTGGGTCAGCCCCTCATGCTGAGCCTGATCGAGCCGGGGGCCCTCCGGGACAACATCTTTCTGATCCTGCTCTACGTGCATATTACGGTGCCCCTGCTCGGGGCGTTCTTCGGCTGGCTCCACCTGGCCCGGGTGGTTCGGCCCCGCCTGCTGCCGCCCGCCTTTATCGGGGCGGCCGCAACCCTGCTGTATGTCGGCCTGAGCATCCTCCGGCCGGTCCCTCTCCTGGAGCCGGCCGACCCCGCCCGTCTGGCCGGCGGATTCCCGGCTGACCCCTTCTACCTGACGTACCTGGCCCTGCCCGGCCTCGCCGCCTGGGCCATCCTCGGGACCGCCATCGGGTTGACGGCTCTTCCCCTGCTCGGTCGGAGGCCGCCGGCCGCCCGGGTTGACCCGGACCGGTGCACGGGCTGCGGATTCTGCGTGGCCGACTGCCCGTACGGGGCCGCTAGGCTTCAGCCCGGCGGCAAGCACCCGGTGGCGGTTGTAGACCCGGCCCGGTGTGTGGGGTGCGGCATCTGCGTCGGGGCCTGTCCACTCGACGGCATCGAACTCAGTCCGACGAGGGTCCCGGCCCCGGCGGCCGGACCCGGCCTGGTCGTGGTAACCTGCCAGACCGCCCCCGGGCCCCTCCCGGCCGGGGCCGCGGTCATTCGCCTGCCCTGTGTCGCCGCCCTGCCGGTGTCGGCCGTCCGGGCGCTGGGCCGGCAGGGCGCTGAGATCCTGCTCGTGCCCTGCGGCCTATCGGCCTGCGTCTACCGGGATGGGAGCGCCTGGGTTATCGGGCGGGCTGGGCGCCGCCGCTATCCCTACTGGCCCCGGCGGGTTGCCGTCGCCCTGGGCGAGACGTTGAAACTGCCCCTGGCCCGCTCGGCCTCGGGGTGGGGCCGGGCCGTGGCGGCCGTGGTTCTGGCCGCCACCTTGCTTCCGGCCCTGTGGGACGGCCCGGGCTGGGCGCCCCCGGGCGAAGCGGCCCTCCAGGTGGCCGTTCGGACCGAAGCCCCCTTCCTCTGGAGCCGGGGGCTGACCGAGGAGGAGAAGTCCCGGCTTCTACCCCACATGCGGGCCGACGTGCCGGTGGCCGGCGAGCGGGCCGACCTCAGCCTGGCGGTCGCCGTTGACGGCGTTACCTACGAATGGGTTGTCCGGCCGGGTGGGATCCGGCGAAACGGTCCGAGCAGCTTCTTTACCGAGATTTACCTGAGGCCGGGGTCGCACACCGTAACCTTCAGCCTGAGGCCCGCCGCCCCGGAAGCCCCACCCCTGGCAACCTGGGCGGGGACCCTTGAGGTGGGCCCGGGGGAGGTCCGGCTCATCGGCTACGGGATCGGCGGGGGCGGACTCACCGTCCGGTAGGCAACCTACTCGATGAGCCCGAGCTGGCGGGCGTAGCGCACCGCCTGGCTTCGCCGGTTCAGGCTGAGCTTGGCCAGCACGCTCCGCAGGTGGTTTTTGACGGTGTTCTCGCTGATGCCCAGCTCGGCGGCGACCTGCCGGTTCGTTCGCCCCCGGGCGATGAGCCGCAAAATCTCCACTTCCCGTCGGGTGAGCCGGAGCCCGGCCCTGGCCGGCTCATCGGCCCCATTTTTGCGGGCCGCCTCAAGGGCTTCCTGCAGGATAAGCTGCATTACGCTGGGACCGAGGACGTACTCGCCGGCCGCCGCCCGTTCGACGGCTTCGATGAGGGCTTCCGGCCCGACCGCCTTTAGAAGATAGCCGCAGGCCCCGGCCGCAAGGGCCTCCAGGGCCTCCCGAACATCTTCCCGGGCAGACAGCAGAATCACCCGGGTTTCGGGCCGTTCGGCCCGGATGAGCCGGGTCGCCTCGATCCCATCCAGGACCGGGCGGGCATTGCCCATCAGGATTACATCAGGCCGGAGCTGGCGGGCGAGGGCCACGGCCGTCGGCCCGTCGCCCGCCTCCCCCACCACCTCGAGGTTCGGGCAGGCGGCCAGGACCATCCTGACCCCGGCCCGGTAAAGGGGCTGGTCGTCGACGACGGCAACCCGGATGCCGCTCATGGCCCGACGCGCGACCTAGACGGCCGCTTCCTTCCGGCTGAGCTTCTCGTAGATGCGCCTGATCTCGGCCCGGATGGGGTCGCCGGCCGGGTAGACGTCGGCAAAGTACTTCAGGGCACTCTCGACCACAGCCGCTTCCCGGGCCGTAAGCTCGATAACCTGCAGGGCCTCATACTGCCTGGCGGCCGCCTCAAGCGGCTCCTGCCGGACCAGCTGCTGTTGAGCGATCAGCTCCGGCCGAACCACCAGAAGCGGCACCTCCGCCTGCCGCAGAAGCCCGAGGGTAACGCTGCCGAAGACCAGCTCGGAAAGGCCGGTCCGGCCGTGGCTCGAGATGGCAATCATGTCCGCATCCACCCGGCGGGCAATCTCCAGCAGTTCCGGGACAATGGGCCCAACCTCAATCTCAATGGCCGCCTTGACGTCCTGGGCCCGAACCCTGGCAGCCACCTGTTCCAGGTACTCTTTAGCGGCCTTTAGCTCCTCGTCCAGGACCATCTGCATCGCGATGGGTGTTTCGGGAACGAAGGCGACCTGAGATACGGGCACGACCCGGGCCAGGATGAGGGTGCCTTCGAAGACCTTAGCCAGCTCGATGGCGGTGGGCAGTGCCGCCTCGCCGTACTCGGACCCGTCGAGGGGGACGAGAATCCTCGGCGGCTTGACCGTCGGCAAAAACGGCCGCACGGCCCCGGCGGCCCTCACCACAATAACCGGCACCGGCGACCGGGCCAGGAGGGCCTCGGCCACCGACCCGTAGACCCAGCGGCCCAGACCCGATCGGCCGTGGGTGGACATCACCACCAGGTCCGGCTTCTTGAGCCGGATCTGCTCGAGGAGGGCCCCGGGCACGTCCGAGTCGTACGGGGTGGCAGTCTCGGCCTCGATGTCGACCGCCCGCAGGTCTTCGGCAATCCGGTTAACGTAATCCTCGGCCTCCCTGACCACCCGGGCTTCGGCTTCGAGCCGGTCGCCCAGGGTCAGGAGGCTTGGGGGCTCGACGACCCGCACGACCAGCACCCGGGCCCGGGTTGTCAGGGCAATCTCCCTGACAATGTGCAGGGCCCGCTCCGCCAGCTCGGAGCCGTCCAGGGGAACCATAATCTTGGTGATCGGCATCTCTCAACCTCCGGTTGCACAGTCTTGCCGCCCGGGCCTCCACGCTCCGGGCCGCACCATATGTTAGCCTTTCCTCCGGCCGCTCTCACCTCCTACCACCTTTTAACATCCCGGCGGGCCCACAGGTCAGCCCCAAAAGGGTGGTATTCGGGTGGGTCAGGACTGACCGAACCTACCCATCCGGGTAGGTCGGCCCCAACCGGCGGGGCCGCGGACGCGCCAAATCCCCCGGCAGTGGTCGGCCGGGGGATTTGGGCCGAAGAAAGCGGTCAGGCCGGCCTCAGGCGTGCTGGGCGGGCCGGGTAAAGAGCTCGAAGATGCACCGGCCGGAAAGACCCAGGGCCAGGGGCACGAGGCCGATGACAGCCAACACATAGCCCCAGGGCGGGCTCAGCCAGAAGAGACCGACGCCGATCAGGACAAGGCCCAGCACCGCCCGCAGGACCCGCCCGACAGGGCTGTTCATAAACCCGACAAACCCGTTCATCCGCAACCTCCCGGTGTTGGTTTCGGGGCCCTTTCGGAGCCTCCATCTCCAGTCTGCGCCCTGGACTTATGAGGGTGGCTAGAATTCGCTTAGAGATGCATAAAAATCTATTCGAGCCGGCCGCCGGCGGGCGGCCGGGTTGTACAATTGGGGTGGAAGAGTAGCCGGGAGGAAGGCAGATGACTGATTCGACCCGGGCCGTCCTGACAGTCCTCGGCATCATCCTGGTCGTATTGTTCGGCTTTCCCCTGATCATGGGAATCTTTATGTTCGGAGGTGGAATGATGATGGGACCTGGCATGGGACCGGGCATGATGGGGTGGGGCTGGGGAGCCAACCCGTGGTGGGGCATCGCCGGGATGGTCTTCGGGCTGGTCGTTCTCATCGGCCTGATCCTGCTGGTTATCTGGGCGGTGAGACAGTTTGCCCCGGCCGGCGGGCCTGCCGGTTCCCGGGCCCTTGAGATTCTCCGAGAGCGCTACGCCCGCGGCGAAATCACCCGGGAACAGTACGAGCAGATGCGCCGGGACCTTGAGTCCTGACCGGGGCCGGTCCTGATGCGAAATCGGGGTCTCTTGATCGCCGGACTGGTCCTGCTCATGGGCGGGCTGGTCGGCCTTACGGCGGCCGGACTCGGTCTCTTCGCCCCGGCGCCCGTGAGCGCCGAGGTTGCCCGGGGCGAGTGGATTTTCCGAACGGGCACCGACCCCGATACCGGCCGGCCGATCCCTTACGCCGGGGGGATGGGCATGGTGATGGGGTGCGCCGGCTGCCACGGCCTCGACGGCCGGGGCCTGCGCACCCCGATGTTTGTAAGCCCCGACATCACCTACCGCAACCTCACCGACCCGGCCGGGATGGTCGAGCCGGACGGCAGTCGGGGGCCCCGGTACACCGACGAGCTCATCCGCCGGGCCGTGACCCAGGGCGTCGACGCTGAAGGCAAGCCCCTGGCCTGGCCGATGCCCCGCTGGCGGCTGACCGACCAGCAGTGGCAGGACCTGCTGGCTTACCTTAAGACCCTCCCTTAGCCGTGGCCGCGGTCTTCGACGCCCTGGCCGGCCGCTACGACGAATGGTACGAGCGGCCCTTCGGCCGCTCGGCCTTCGCCGCCGAGGTGGCCTGCCTGCGGCGGGTTCTGCCGCCCTTCCGGCGGGGGCTTGAGGTTGGGGTTGGGACCGGCCGGTTTGCGTCGGCCCTGGGCGTCCGGGTGGGCCTTGATCCCTCCCGGACGGAGCTGGCCATTGCCCGGACCCGGGCTGTCGAGCCGGTCCAGGGCGTCGGCGAAGCCCTGCCCTTCCGGTCGGAAAGCTTCGACCTGGTCCTTATCGTCGTTACCCTCTGCTTCGTTGACGACCCGGCCCGGGTTCTGGCCGAGTCGGCCCGGGTGCTGGTGCCCGGCGGGAGCGTGGTTCTCGGCCTCATCGTTCGGGAAAGCCCCTGGGCCGAGTTCTATACCCGGAAGGCGCAGGCCGGCCACCCCATTTACCGGCTGGCCAGGTTCTACGGCTACCGGGAGGTTCTGGGCCTGCTCGAGGCCGCCGGTTTTAAGGCCGGCCCCGTGGCCTCAACCCTGCTGGAGGAGCCCCAGGACACGGCCCCGATCCGGAACGGGCAGGTTTATGACGGGTTCCGGCCGGCCGCCGGGTTCACCTGCGTTCGGGCCGACCGGCTCGGCTAGGTTCCCTCTTCCCGGGGCTTGACCAGGCCGTACTTGAGGGCGAAGGCGACAACCTGGGCCCGGTTGTGGGCGTGGAGCTTCTGGAGGATGTTCTTGAGGTGATATTTCACCGTGTTTTCGGTGACGTAGAGGCGGCGGGCGATCTCTTTATTGCTTGCGCCCGCCACCACCAGCTCAAGGACCTCCCGCTCCCGGGCCGTCAAAGGTTCGATAAGTTCGGCCTCGGCGGCCTCCCGCCGGCCGCCGGGCCGGCGCTCGCCCAGGCGGGAGAACTCGGCCAGGATTTTCGCCGCCAGGGTCGGGGTCAGGGCGGCCTGACCCTCGGCGGCGGCCTCCAGCAGTTCGACGACCGTCTCCGGGTCGTAGCTCTTTAAAAGATAGCCCTGGGCCCCGGACTTGACCGCCTCGAAAAGGTCGGCCTCGTCCTCCGAGGCTGTAAGCACCACCACCGGCAGGTCCGGAAACTCGGCCTTGATGAGCCGGGTCGCCTCCAGACCGCCCATCCCCGGCATCATCAGGTCCATGAGCACCAGGTCAGGCCGGGTCTGCCGGACGACCCTCACCGCCTCGGTCCCGTCGCCGGCTTCGCCCACCACCTCGAAGCCCTGCTCCTCCAGAAGCTGTCTCAGGCCCACCCGGAAGAGCCGGTGGTCGTCGACGATAACCACGCGCCTTTTCATCCCCGAACGGCCTCCGCAATGGGTACTTCGACCACGACCCTGGTTCCCCGGCCGGGGGCCGAATCGATTTCAAGCCGGCCGCCGGCCAGTTCGGCCCGCTCACGCATGACCGCCAGCCCGAAGTGACTGCCGCCCGGCAACCGGCTCGGGTCAAAGCCGCGGCCATCATCGGCCACCTCGACCCGGAGCCGGCGGTCGCCTTCGGCCGGAAGCCCGAAGCCGACCCGAACCCGGCTGGCCCGGGCATGCTTGCGGACATTGGTCAGCGCCTCCTGGATGATCCGCAGCAGGTGAACCTCGGCCTGGGGCAGGAGCCGCACCTCCCGGGCGGCCGGATCGGCCTCGAATTCGACTTCAAGGCCGCTCTGCTGGCGGAACCGCTCCAGATACTCCCCGAGGGCATCCGGCAGGGCCCGCTCGCCCCCGACCCGGCTGCGCAGGCCCAGAATCGCCTCCCGGACGTCGGCATAGGCCTCGGCCACCGCCTCGTCCACCTCGCACAGGACCCGACCTACCGCTGGAAGGTCCCCACCCTCCAGGGCCCGCCGGGCCGAGGCGGCCCGCATCCGGATATAACCGAGGACCTGGGCCAGGTTGTCATGCAGCTCCCGGGCGATCCGCTCCCGCTCAGCCACCACCGCCAGGGCCTCCAGCCGGCTGTGCAGCCGGGCATTTTCAATGGCGACGGCGGCCTGGGTTGCAAACAGCTCCAGGGCCTCCCGGTCGGCAGCTTCGAAGGGAACGACCTGGCCGTCAGCGACCTTTTCGGCCAGGTACAGCCGGCCGAGAAGATGACCCCGGGCTACAATGGGGACCTCGAGGCTCATGGCCGGGTCGGTATTCAGCCCGGCCGCCCCGGTCGGGGCCTCAATCCGGCGGATGAGCCGACCTTCCTCATCAAGAACTTCCAGCAGACCGGCCCTGGCCCCGACAAGCTCCCGGGCCAGGCCGATGACCCGCCCGAGGACCGCATCCAGGTTTAAATCCGAAACAACGCTGAGACCAGCCTCATGGAGGGCCTTGAGCTGGCGGTTTTGCCGTTCGACGGTCTGGTAGGCGGCTTCCAGGGCCCGGTTCTGCTCGAAAAGGCGGGCCTGCATGCCCTCAATGGTGTCGAACATGGCCTTAGAAAAAAGATACGTTCCGGCCGCGACCAGCGCCCCAATCAGCAGAAACCCGGGCCAGCTGTGCAGAAGCTCGGGCCAGACGGCATGCCGCACAAGGTCGAGCAACCCCAGAAAGATGAGGGGCAAGATAACCCCAAGCCAGCGCAGTTGCCGCAGGGTAAGCCCGGCAGGCCGCCAGACGGAATAGCGGTTAAGATTTTTCATTCAGCACGGCCCCTCATGATTATACCCGGTTGGCCGAACCCTACCTTTGGGTAGGTTGTTACCTACCCGAAACCCACCCATTCGGGTCTTACGGCCGGCGCTCCCCGGACGCTATCTTAAAAGTGGCCGGGAGGAAGAGGCCGGTCAGAAAGGAGACAGGGGAAGATGGTCAGGTTGCTGGTCCTCGAAGACGACGACGAACTCCGGGCTCTCTACCGGCGGCTGCTCGGACCCCGCTACGGGGTCTGGCTCTGGTCGTCCCGGGAGGCCGGCCGGCTCTTCGAGCTCCTGGCCCAGGGTTACCGGGTGCCGGAGCTGGGCGGCTTCGCTCTCATCATAAGCTCGCCGTGGCTTGAGCTCGCCCCCGATGAGCCCTGCTCCGAGCGCCTGATCCGGGCCCTGCGCCGGGAGTTTCCGGAGGTGCCGGTCATTCTGGCCGGCCGGAGCCCGACCGCACCCATCTGGGTCCGCCTCCTCGCCGAGGCGGATGCCAGGGTTCACGGCCTCTTCCCGGTCACCGAACACGCCCTGGCAGACCTGGTGGACAGGCTGCTGGGGGCCACAGTTTCACCAGAGGGAGGTATCTGACGATGGCACAGCAGGTTGAATTTCGTGACCCGCCGATTGCGCAGAAGCTTTTTGGGACGCCGGGTTTCGGGTGGCTCTGGCTGCCGGTGAGGGTTTACCTGGGCTACGAGTGGCTCCAGGCCGGCATCCACAAGCTTGAGGACCCGGCCTGGATGGCCGGAGGCCAGGCGCTAAAGAGCTTCTGGGAGCGGGCGATTCAGGTTCCACCGCCCCCGGCCCGGCCGCCGGTGGCCTTTGACTGGTACCGGGAGTTCCTGCGGATGCTCCTGGAGGGCGGCCACTATACCTGGTTTGCGCCCCTCATCGCGGTGGGCGAGACCCTGGTCGGGATTGCGCTGATTCTGGGGGCCTTTACCGGGATTGCCGCCTTCTTCGGGGCCTTCATGAACTGGAACTTCATGATGGCCGGGTCGGCCTCGACCAACCCGGTGCTCTTTGTCCTGGCCGTTCTGCTCATCCTGGCCTGGAAGAACGCCGGCTGGATTGGGCTTGACCGGTGGCTGCTGCCGGCCCTGGGTACGCCCTGGCAGCCTGGCAGGTTCTTCAGCCTGCGCCGGCGGCCCGCCGCCGCCTGACCCCGAGCGCCCGCAGGGGAGCCGCTCCGGAGGATAACCTCCGGAGCGGCTCCCTATAACGATCCGCCGGATGCTAAAATGAGTTGCGGATGCGGACATGGAGATGTCAACAGATTCGGTTAAGGATGCCTTCTGGGCCAGCCTGATTACGGCTGACGGGGTTTTTGTCGTCGATGCCCGCCAGCAGATTGTCTTCTGGGGGCCGACGGCCGAGCGGCTCACCGGCCGGGGTGCCGACCAGGCCCTGGGCAGGCCCTGCTACGAGGTCGTTGCCGGCCGGGACACCCGCAACCACCGGTTCTGCCGGCGCAACTGTCCCGTTGTGGTAAATGCCCGCCGGGGCCGGCCAACCTCCGACTACGATGTCCTCTGTCCGGCGGCCGACGGGACCGAGAAGTGGCTCAATATAAGTATTGTCATTCTCAAGGGGCCCGGGCAGGAAACCCTGGTTGTCCATTTCTGCCGGGACGTCACCGAGCGGCGCCGGCTGGAAGATTTCGCCCGTCAGGCGGCGGCTCTCCTGCGGGAGACGGCCCGAAACACGCCTGTCGCCGCCGGGGCTGATGTCCCCGCCGGCCCGCCCCCCCAGCTTTCGCCCCGGGAGACGGAAATCCTGCGCCTCCTTGCCTGCGGCCTCACGACCCGGGAAATGGCCGAAGCCCTTTCCCTTTCGCCGACCACCGTCCGCAACCACATAAACCGGGTCCTGACCAAGCTCGGCGTAAACAGCCGCCTTCAGGCCGTCGTCTACGCCTCCCAGCTCCGGCTTATCTGAGCCCGCGGCCGTCAAATTGATGCAATCGAATCTAGTTGTGGCGGCGGGATGCCTTTACCCTGATTGTGGCAATAATCACAAAGCCACGGGGGGAAGGCACCTTGGGCCGGTCGTTCTGGTTACCCGTACTCGGCGCCCTGGGCCTTACGGCCGTGGGCGAAGCGGTTGCCCTGGGGTTCGACCCGTTTCCGCCGGTTGCGGCTGAGGAGGCCAGGGTTGCGGATGGGGCCTTTCGCATTCTGACGGCCCTGGCCGTTCCGGTTTTTGCCTTTGTCCTGAGTTTTTTGGTTTACAGCGCCCTCCGCTTCCGGCGCCGCCCCGGCGAGCAGGTTGACGGCCCGCCGGTACACGGCAGCCGGCCGGTGGCGGTCACCTGGCTCGGCGTCACCACCACCCTCACCCTGGTTCTCATCGCCGTCGGAACCCTCGGTCTTGAAGAGATCCGCCACACCGCCCACCTCCCGCCCGACCTGGTCGTCAGGGTCGAGGGGATGCGCTGGGGCTGGCAGGTCAGCTACCCGGAAGCGGGGGTTTCGACGAACCGGGAGCTGGTCCTGCCGGTTGGACGCCGGGTTCGGGTCGAAGTGACATCCCGGGATGTTGTCCACTCCTTCTGGATTCCGGCCTTCCGGGCAAAGATTGACGCCGTACCCGGCATGGTCACCTCGGTGGCATTCACCCCGAACCGCACCGGCGGCTACCGGGAGGACCCGGACCTGCGGGTTCAGTGTGCCGAGCTGTGCGGCACCGGTCACGCCCTGATGGTGATTCCCGTACGCATCGTAACCGAGGAGGAGTTCCGGCAGTGGCTGGCAAACCAGTCTCGACAGATGTAGGCCTGCGGATGTTGCTGCCCATCGGCAAGGGCCTCCTTTTCGGGGCCCTTGGTTTCCTGGTCGGCGCCGGCCTGGCGGGAGCAGTCCGGCTTCTGACCGGCCGGGCACCCTGGGCGCCCGAAGTCCTGCTCGTCGCAGGTTACCCGCCGGGTCTTGTCGGGTGGCTCCTCGGGGTGGGGATGTGGGACTACTGGGTCCGGGAGTGGTTCGGCCTGCCCCGCCGGGAGGAGCCCGCTGACGGCCCGGGCCGGTTCTTCCGGTTCTGCACCGACCACAAGGTCATCGGCGTCCAGTACCTGGTCACCTTCACGGCGGTCATGCTGGCCGGCGGCCTGCTGGCGATGCTGATGCGCCTCGAGCTGATGCAGCCGGGAGTCGGGGTGCTGGGGCTGGCCGGCTACAACGCCGTCATGAGCCTGCACGGCATCTTTATGATCGCGGTTGCGGTCGCCATCATCCTCGGCGGCTTCGCCAACTTCCTGGTGCCCCTGATGGTCGGGGCCGAGGACGTTGCCTTCCCCAGGCTCAATGCCCTGAGCTACTGGCTCATCCCGCCGGTGGCACTGCTTCTGGTCGGGAGCCTGCTGGCCGGCGGGTTTGAGACCGGGTGGACGGCCTACCCGCCCCTGGCCGCCCTCAATCCCCGGGGCGAGCTCTTCTTCCTGCTGGCGTTTCTGACCTTCGGGTTCTCATCGATCCTGGGCGGCCTCAACTTCCTGGCCACCATCATCGGCCTGCGGGCGCCAGGGCTGACCTGGTCGCGCCTGCCCATCTTTATCTGGTCGGTCTTTGCGGCCTCCCTCATCAGCCTGACGGCCACCCAGTTCGTGGCCTTCGCCCTCCTTACCGACATCCTGGACCGGGTTGCCGGAACCGCCTTCTACAACCCGGCTGGAGGCGGCAAGCCGCTGCTTTACCAGCACCTGTTCTGGTTCTACTCCCACCCGGCCGTTTATATAATGATCGTCCCGGCCTTCGGCATCGTCCTGGAGGTAATTGCCCACCTGTCCCGGAAGCCGCTCTTTGCCTACCGGTGGGTAGTTGGGGCGTTTCTCACCATTGTTTTCCTGAGTTTCATCGTCTGGGCCCACCACCAGTTCACCAGCGGCATGGATGAGCGGCTCCACGTGCCCTTCATGGTCACCACCGAGCTTATTTCGATACCGACCGGCATGGTCTTCCTGGCGGCCCTGGGGACCCTCTGGGAAGGGCGCATCCTGCTCAACACGCCGATGCTCTTCGCCCTGGGCTTTTTATTCAACTTCCTTATCGGGGGCATCACCGGAATTTTCCTGGCCGACGTTCCCACCGACATCCAGTTCCAGGACACCTACTTTGTCGTCGCCCACTTCCACTACACTATCATGGGCGGCGAGATCTTCGCCTTCCTGGCGGCGGTTTATTACTGGTTCCCGAAGATTACCGGCCGGATGTTTAACGAGCGGCTGGGCAAGCTCCAGTTCTGGTGGGCCCTTATTGGGTTCAACCTGACCTTTCTGTTGATGTTCTGGGCCGGCATGCGGGGAATGACCCGCCGGGTGGCCGACTACCACCCGGCCCTGGCCGACGTCAACCTGCTTATCAGCCTGGCGGCCTTCTTCCTGGCCGGAAGCTTTGTGGTGTTTGTCATTAACGTGGTCCATTCGTGGGCCAGGGGGCCGGTGGCGGCCGCCAACCCCTGGGGCGCAACGACCCTGGAGTGGCAGACCTCCTCGCCCCCACCCCACGGCAACTTTGCCTGCCGGCCGAAGGTGCTCGACTCACCCTATAGCTACGGGGTGCCCGGCGCCGTTCACGCCGTTGCGGGGCTGGCCGGGGGCTCGGACCGGGAAGACCAGTTCTCCAGGGAGGAAGAGCCATGAGGCATCCCGGCGGACTTGCCGGCGACTGGGGCCGGGGCTGGTGGGTTTTTGCGGCCCTGATTGCCCTGACCATCGTCGAGTTCGGCCTGCTTCTTGTTGACATGCCGGTGGGCCTGTTCCGGGTCCTGCTGGTGGCGCTGAACCTGGCCGACGCCTGGCTTATCCTCTACTACTTCATGCACATTGCCCAGCTCTGGAGGGGCGACTAGGATGGCATACCCGCACGCTGTTGAGCACGCCGAAGAGCGCCTGTCCGTCAATCGGACGGGGCTGTGGCTTTTTATCCTTTCGGAGAGCTTTCTTTTCGGGGCGGCCCTTTCAAGCCGCTACTACCTGCAGGGGGTCGAACGGCCGCCGGAGCTTAACCAGCTGCTCGGACTGGGGATCACTTTCGTCCTGCTGACCAGCAGTCTCACCGCTTACCAGGCCGAGCGGGCGGCAGTGCACGGCCACCTGCCCGGCCTCATTCGCAACCTGGCGGCCACCATCGGCCTCGGTCTTGTTTTCGTGGTCGGGGTGATAATCGAATGGTATGAGGCCTTTCATTACTTTCCGCCGAGCACGGCTTACGGCACCATCTTTCTGACGACAACGGGCCTGCACGGCTTCCACGTCCTCACCGGCCTGGCCGTCCTTACTTTTATCCGGTTCCTGGGACGGGACGGGCGCTTTACCCGCGGGAACTTCTGGCCGGTTGAAGGGGCGGTTAAATACTGGCACTTCGTCGACGTGGCCTGGGTTTTTATCTACCCGACCCTCTACCTCGTCCGGTAAAAATTCGGCGGGGCGTGCGCCCCGCCGGACTGCCTGAGGGCAGGGTCTGGCCGGCTCAGCCGACCTCCTCGGGAACGGCCGGCGGCAGGCCGAGGAGCTCACGGACCCTGGGGTGAACGACCTCGCCCCGGTAGGCAAGGAGGGTCTCCCGGGTTATCTCGTCCGAAAGGTCCGGCCCTCCCCGCCGCCCAAACACGTGCAGGATAAAGCTGGCGATATTGCGGGCGTACATCTGGCTGGCATCGTAGGCCACCGTCGAGGCCAGGTTCACCGGCCCGATTATTTTGACCCCGCCAACTTCCAGCGTCTCGCCGGGCACCGTAAGCTCGCAGTTGCCGCCGCGCTCCGCCGCCAGGTCGACGATTACCGAACCCGGCCGCATGCCGCGCACCATCTCCGCCGTTATCAGCACCGGGGCACGCCGCCCCAGAACCTGCGCCGCCGTTATCACCACGTCGTGCTCGGCCACCACCCGCCCCAAAAGCTCCCGCTGGCGCCGGTAAAACTCCTCGCCCATCGGCCGGGCATATCCGCCGCCGGCCTCAACCTCGGCACTTTCCAGCCCAAGCTCAATGAACCTCGCCCCAACGCTTTCGGCCTCGGCCTTCGCCGCCGGCCGCACATCGTAGGCCGATACCACCGCCCCAAGCCGCCGGGCCGTCGCTATTGCCTGGAGCCCGGCCACCCCCACCCCAATCACAAACACCTTCGCCGGCGTTATCGTCCCGGCCGCCGTTATCAGCATCGGGAAGAGCTTCGGCAGTGCCTCCGCCGCCAGAAGCGCCGCCTTGTACCCGGCCACCGTCGCCTGCGACGAAAGCACATCCATCGACTGCGCCCGGCTTATCCGGGGCAAAAGCTCCAGGGCAAAAACCGTCGCCCCCGTCCGGGCCAGCTCCGCGGCCGCCTCCGGATTGGCGATCGGCTCAAAGAGCCCAATCAGCACCTGCCCGGCCCGCAAATGCTTAAGGTCCTCACGCCCAGCTTCGGGGTTGGCCCCATAGCCCCGAACCTGTACGATGACGTCCGCCCGCCTGAAAACCTCCTCACGGCCGGATGCCACCTCGGCCCCGGCCTCGACATAGGCCCGGTCCTCAAACCCGGCCAGGACCCCAGCCCCAGCCTCAACTAAAACCTCACCGGCTACCCGCTTAAGCGCCGAAACTACCCCGGGCGTAACCGCTACCCGCCGCTCCCCAGGATAACTTTCCCGAACCACGCCGATGTTCATCGCTGGCCTCCTCAGCCCTTAAGGGCCGCAATCATCTCGGTTACGACTTTCTTGGCGTCCCCAAAGACCATCATCGTCTGGGGCAGGTAGAAAAGCTCGTTGTCTATCCCGGCAAATCCCGGACCCAGACCCCGCTTTATGAAGATGACCGTCTTGGCCTTGTCCACGTCCAGGATCGGCATCCCGTAGATGGGCGAATCCGGCTTCGTCCGGGCCGCCGGGTTCGTTATGTCGTTGGCACCCACCACCAGGGCCACATCCGCCTCCGGAAACAGCGGGTTTACCTGGTCCATCTCATAGAGCAAATCGTACGGGACCCCGGCCTCAGCCAGAAGGACGTTCATGTGGCCAGGCATTCGGCCGGCCACCGGATGAATGGCATACTTTACGTCCACCCCACGGCTCAACAGCAAATCCCCGAGCTCCTTGACCGCATGCTGGGCCTGGGCCGCCGCCATCCCATAGCCCGTTACAATTATCACCGACCTGGCCATGCCGAGAACCGCCGCCGCATCCTGGGCCGTATAGGCCTGAACTGTCCGCCCCTTCTCCGCCGCCTCCACCTTCACCTGCCCGAAGGCCCCAAACAGGACGTTGGTGAACGACCGGTTCATCGCCTTGCACATCAGGATCGAGAGGATAAGCCCCGACGACCCATCCAGGGCCCCGGCCACAATCAAAAGCCGGTTGTCCAGCAGAAAGCCCATAAATGACGAAGAAAGCCCGGCGTAGGAGTTTAAGATCGCGATCACCGTCGGCATATCCGCCCCGCCGATGGGCAGGATCAGCAAAACCCCAAAAAGCAGCGCCGCAGCCACCAGCACCCCAAAAACCTCGGCCGGCCCGCGGTTCGCCACCAGGTAGACCCCGGCCAGAACCCCAATACCCAGCACCGAAAGACTTATGTAATTGCGCCCGGGATACACAATCGGCCGGGTGGGAATCAGCTCCTGCAACTTGGCAAAGGCAAGCAAACTGCCCGTGAACGTGAAGTAGCCCAAAAGCACCTCAAGACAGAGCACCCCCATGGAAAACGCATCAAGGCTCGCCCCCCGCAGGTAGAACTCGGCCGTGCCTACCAGCCCGGCCGCCAGCGCCCCAAAGGCATGGGAAAGGGCCGTCCGCTGGGGAACCGCCGTCATCGGCATCAAAAGCCCCAGCGGCGCCCCAACTATTGAACCGACAACCACTGCCGCCGCTATCCACCGGTAATCGATGATCTCGGGCCGGAGCAGCGTGCCCCCAACCGCTAACGCCATTCCCAGCACCCCGGCCCAGTTCCCCCACCGGGCCGTCCGAACCTCGCTCATAAACTTCAGGGCTAAGATAAAGAGGGCAGCCGAAACGACATAAATAGCCTGGACAGCCTGCTCAACGTTCATCGACGCTCACGCCCCCGGAACATCCGCAAGATTCGCTCCGTTATCAGAAACCCACCTACAATATTCGTGGTCGAGGCCGCCACCGCTACCGCCCCGAGTGCCACGCTCAGGTCGTCATGATGCTGACCCGTAAGCAAAAGCGACCCGACTATCGCGATGGCCGAAATGGCATTCGTAAGGGACATAAGCGGCGTGTGCAAAAGCCTCGACACGTGCCGGATCAACTCGAGCCCTAAAAACGACGCCAGCACAAACACAAACAGATTGCCTAAAAGGTCCACCTGCTCGGTCATTACCGGTCTACCCTCCTGTCCCTGGTTCTCGGCTCGATTCCGCCCGCGGGCGGTATTGCTTTCCCGATACTGCCTCCTGAACCGTACTGGCAAGTTCTTCGCCGGCGGCGAAGGCCGCCTCGTTCAGCTCGCGGAACCTGGCGGGAACCCTGCGCAGCACCGCCTCCTTCAGGGCGGCCTGCGAGACGAGGCCCGTCAGGGCGTTCAGGGCGGCCAGGGCCACGACGTTGACAACCACCTTGTGGCCGACCCGAAGGGCGGTGGCGACGATGGGCAGCTTGAAGATGCGCCTGCCGTCCTCGACCGGCTCGTCGGTCACGTTCGAGTCCAGCAGGACGAAGGTATCGTCGTGCCGCTCCCGGAAGTATTTTTTAAAAGCATCCTCAGACAGGCAGAGCAGAACATCGGGAACCGTCACCTGCGGGTAGGCGATTTTGTGCCGGGAAATGATGATTTCGGATTTGCTGGCCCCGAGCCGGGCCTCGGGCCCGTAGCTCTGGGTCTGCACGACATTGAGGCCATCCCTCAGGGCGGCCTCGGCCAGGATGATCCCGGCCGTAATAACCCCCTGGCCGCCGGTGCCGGTCAGCCGGACCTGTACGGGGTCCCGGGCCACGAAGGTCATCGCTGGCCACCTCCGCCCAGTTTTTCGACTAGTTGCCGGTAAAGCTCGGTGTATTCCGGCCGCGGCTCGTTGCGGAAGACCCCGACGGGCAGTTTTTCGGCGATGTCGTCGGGGTCGGTCCGGTCCTTCAGGTCGTGGAGCATCTCGTACGGGTCGTCGTTGCTGTTGTAGCGGCCAAAATAGGTCGGGCAGGTCGTCAGGACCTCGACGACCGCGAAACCTTTGAAGGCCAGGGCCTGTTCGAGAATTTTCGAAAGCTCTTCGAAGTCGAACACGGTACTGCGGGCCACGAAGCCCGCCCCGGCTCCCAGGGCAAGCTTGACGATATCGAAGGGCGGCTCAATATTGCCCCACATTGAGGTGGTTGTCCGCCGGCCGGGCAGGGTGGTCGGGGCGAGCTGGCCCCCGGTCTGGCCGTAAATCATGTTGTTGAAGATGATCGCCGTAAGGTCGATATTCCGGCGGCAGGCGTGGATGAAGTGGTTGCCGCCGATGGCCACCGAGTCCCCGTCGCCCATCACCACGGCCACCGTAAGCTCGGGGCGGACGAGTTTGATGCCGGTGGCAAAGGCCAGGGCCCGGCCGTGGGTAGTGTGAACGGTATTGAAGTCGAGGAAGAATGGCGTCCGGCCGGAACAGCCGATTCCGCCAACCACAACCACGTCATCCTGGGGGAGGTCCAGGGCGGCCACCGCCCGGATAAAGGCCTTGACGATGATCCCGTTCCCGCAGCCCGGACACCACACCGTCGGCAGTTTCCCGGTTCGCAGGTAGCGGTCGTAGTCGGCGGCCGTATGAACAAGCATGGCTCAAACCCTCCGCCCCAGGCTCTCGGCGACCCGACCGGCGATCTGGTCAGGCGTAAGCAGGTAGCCGTCGACCCGGCCCAGGTGCTCGACCCGGGCCCGGCCCCCGACCGCCCGTTCCACCTCCCGGACCACCTGGCCGAGGTTGAGCTCGGGCACCAGGATATATTCGACCGTCCCCGGCAGCTCCCGGAACAGGAAGTCCGGGAACGGCCAGAGGGTCTTCAGGGTGAGGAGTCCAACCTTAAGCCCGGCCGACCGGAGGGTCTCGACGGCGCTTTCGGCCGGCCGGCTCACGATGCCGTAGCAGACCACAACGGCCCCGGCGTCGTCCAGGTAGCGGGCCTCGTAGCGGGCAAGCTCCCGGGCCTTTGACCGGACCTTCTCGACCAGGCGGCGCAGGAGGCGCTCCGCCGGGGGACCCTCCACCGGAAAGCCCCAGTCGTCGTGGGCGAGGCCCGTTACGCTGAACCGGACCCCGGTTCCCAGCGGTATAAAGGGCCCGCCGAAGGGGGCCAGCGGCTTCGTTCCGTTGACCGGCCGGGTCCGGGGAATGACCTCCAGCTCCCCGGGTTCCGGGACAAAGATATTCTCCCGCATGTGGGAGAGAATCTCGTCCAGAAGCAGGACCACCGGGACCCGGTAGAGCTCGGCCAGATTAAAGGCCTCCACCGTCATCTCGAAGACGTCCCGGACATGCCCGGCGGTCAGGACGATAACGGGGTGGTCGCCGTGGGTGCCCCAGACCGCCTGCATAACGTCGCCCTGGGCGGCCTTCGTCGGCTGGCCGGTAGACGGTCCCCACCGCTGGGAATCGACGATAACGCAGGGGGTCTCGGTGATGGCGGCGTAGCCGATCCCCTCCTGCATCAGCGAGAACCCCGGCCCGCTGGTAGCCGTCATGGCCCTGGCCCCCGCCCAGGCCGCCCCGATGACGGCCGAGATGGAGGCAATTTCGTCCTCAGCCTGGAAGAAGATTCCGCCCCGGCGGGGAAGCTCCCGGGCCATGATCTCCATGATCTCGGAGCTGGGGGTTATCGGGTAGCCGCCGTAGAAGTTGCAGCCGGCGTAAAGGGCCCCGAAGGCGCACGCCTCATTTCCCTGCATAAGCTGCTGGGTCTTCACGTCAGTACCCCCGTCCTGTGCTCGAGCCGCACCCGCTGCCGGGCCAGGTCACGCTCGCCCCGGTCAACCCAGATGGCAAAGTCGGGACAGCGGACCTGACAGATGCCGCAGAAGATGCACCGGCTGATGTCCTCGACGTAAACCTTCTGCCGCTCATCGAGCTTCAAGACGTCTTCCGGACAGGACTTGATGCAGAGTTCACAGCCCTTACAGAGCCGGCGCCGGATGACCAGTTGAAGCTCACCAACGGAGTGCCTGATGATGTCGGCTTCCTGCTCAACGGCGGGGCTCACGTCGGCCGTTCCTGTCGGCGTCGGCGCCGGCAGGCCCCGGCGGGACTGAAGGTAAGCATGGATAGCCCGGGCCGCAAGCTTGCCGTGCTGGACGGCCTCAACGACGGTGCCCCCACCGTTGATGCAGTCCCCGCCGGCGAAGTACTTCTCCCGGCTGGTCCGGAACGTCCCATCGACGGCCACCAGCCCGTTTTTGAGCTCAAGGCCGAGGGCCGAAAGCCAGTCCGCCCGGGGCGCCTGGCCGATGGCCTTGACGATGGTATCGGCCTCGATGACAAATTCGGAGCCGGGAACCGGTTCGGGCCGCGGGCGGCCCGACGGGTCGGGCGGGCCGAGCCGCATCCGCACGCACTCGACCCCGCTGGCCCGCCCCGACCCGACAATCCGCACCGGGGCGGTCAGGAACTCGAACCGGACCCCCTCCCGCCGGGCGGCCGCCACCTCGTGCCGGTAGGCCGGCATGTAGTCTTCGGTCCGGCGGTAGACCACAACCACATCCCCGGCCCCAAGGCGCACCGCCTCCCGGGCGACATCGATGGCCGTATTGCCCCCGCCGATGACCACAACCCGGCCCTCAAGGCGCGTAAGCCGGCCGGTTTTGACAGCCTCGACAAAGTCCAGGGAATTCCAGACCCCCGGCAGCTCCTCGCCGGGCAGACCGGCCGGGAGGTCCTGGCCCAGCCCAACGCCCACAAAGACCGCATCAAACTGGCTCTCCAGCTCTTCCTGGCTGATATCCCGGCCGACCCTGACCCCGAACCTGAACTCGACCCCCAGGGCCGCAATGGCCGCAACTTCCCGGGGCAGGGGCTCGTAGACCTGCTTGTAAGGCGCAACCCCGAAGGTAACAAGCCCGCCCGGCACCGGCCGCTCCTCGAAGACCGTAACCCGATAGCCCAGCCGTGCAAGCTCAGCGGCACAGCTCAGGCCAGCCGGACCGGCCCCGATGACGGCAACCCGACCCGTGCCGGCGGCCGAACCCGGGGGAAGCGGCGCCGGGGCTTCGGCGAAGAGCACCCGGTCGGTGGCGTACCGCTGGAGGCGGCCGATGGCCACCGGGTGCCGCCCCTCCCGGGCCAGGACGCAGGCCCCCTCGCAGAGGACTTCCACCGGGCAGACCCGAGCGCAGGTTCCCCCAAGGACGTTGGCTTCAAAGATGGTCCGGGCGGCGTCCTCGGGGCGTCCCTCCCGAATCGCCCGGATGAAGCCCGGGATATCGATTCCGGTCGGACAGGCCCGAACGCACGGAGCCGGCATGAGGGGGCTTCCGCATTCGAGACAGAGGTCGGATTCGACGAAGGCCTCGGGGTCACTGAGGGGCGGGTGGAGCTCGCCGAAGAGCTTTTCCGGGATTTCCCACGCTGGTTCAGCCGACACTGGCCTGCTCCCGACGTCGCCTTATTTCCTGGAAGTATGCTAACACCGGAGTACCGGGAAACGGACCACCCGAATGGGTGGTATTGACCTACCCGTTGGGACTGTTTTTTGTGAAGCCTGCCGGCGGCATCTACGTTCTGCTCATCGAGGTCCGGGGTGAGCTTTCCATCGGCGCCCTTGGCCGCCAGAAATTTGACGGGCTGTACGCCTACGTCGGCTCGGCCCAGGGGCCCGGCGGCTTCAAGCGGGTTGCCCGCCACTGCCGGGTAGCCAGCGGCCGGGCGCCCGCCAGGCGCTGGCACATTGACCGGCTCCTTCAGCACGGACGCCTCGAGGCCGTTTTTATCCGGGAGACGGCCGACCCTGGGGCCGAGTGCGCCCTCGCCGCCGAGCTGGGAGAAATCCTGCCCCCGGCCGTTCCGGGCTTCGGGAGCAGCGACTGCCGGTGCCCGACCCACCTTTTCGGGGTACCGGCGGTCGAAGTCCTGACGGCACGGCTGGCGGCCCGCGGCTTTAGCTGGCCCGGTCCGGAGCCGGGGTGTCCGACTCCGGTGAGGACCCCCGGCGGGCACGAAGGGCTGTGATGAGCTGGGGCAGGATCTTCCGGGCGTCCCCGACAATGCCCAGGTCCGCAATCTTAAAGATCGGGGCCCCGGGGTCGGTATTGACGGCGATGATCGTCCGGGACCGGCGCATGCCGGCGACGTGCTGGGAAGCGCCCGAAATCCCGAAGGCCAGGTAAACCCTGGGCCGGACCGTGACGCCGGTAAGGCCGACCTGGACGGCAGCCGGGGCCCACCCGGCCTCAACAACAGCCCGGGTTGCCCCCACCGCCGCATTTTCCAGGAGGGAAGCAAGCTCGTAAAGAAGCTCGAAGTTCTCCCGGCTCCCGAGACCCCGGCCGCCGGCAACCACCACCGCGGCCCCGGCCAGGTCGGGGCCGCGGGCGGCGTCCTCGCAAACCTCGACCCGCCGCACAAGCCGGAGTTCGGCCGGTATTTCCGTCCGGACGGGGACGACCCGACCCGGTCCGGGGGCAGGTTCGGCCGGGAAGGAATTGGGCCGAACGAGGATGAGGGCCGGCCGGTCGTCAATCCGGCAGTCGACGTACAAAGACCCGCCGAACATCGTGGTTCGGACGGCGTCGACCGCCAGTACGTCAACAGCGTTGCCGATAAGGGTCAGCCCCAGCCTTGCCGCCAGCCGCCCGGCGATTTCCCTGGAGTCAGGCAGGGTCGCAAACAGGACGGCGTCGGGCTGGTGCTCGGCGATAAGCCGCCGGAGGCTTTCGGCCGCCGGGTCGCCGACCCACTCGTCGTAGACCGGGTCGTCCCCGACGTAGATGGTGTCGGCTCCATACTGGGCTAAAGATTCCGCCGCTTCCGGGGCCCCCGACCCCAGCACCACCGCCTCCGCCTGTCCCAGCTGGCGGGCCTTGGTCAGCAGTTCGAAGGCGGTGGTGTGGGGCCGGCCCCGGCGATGTTCGGCGAAAACCCAGACCTTCGGCACCCTAAATTACCCTCAGCTCGGCCAGGAGCCGAATTATCCGGTCAACGGCGGTTCCGTCGTCGGTAACGACCTCGCCGGCCGTCCGCTCCTCCGCCGGGGTCACGGCAACCACAGCCTGCCGGACCCGCAGGGCCTCCGGGCCGAGGCCGAGGTCGGCGGCCGTAAGCCGCGTCAGCGGCTTGCTCCGGGCCGCAACCCGGGCCTTAAAGGACGGGAACCTGGGCACGTTGATGTCGGAGGTCACGGCCACCAGGGCCGGCAGGGAGCATTCGACGACCTCGTAACCGGCCGCCGTCTGCCGTTGGACGCGCACCATCCGGCCGCCAACTTCAACCTGCCTGGCCGGACCGGTACCCGGCAGGCCCAGGAGGGCCGCCAGCATCGGTCCGAGGGTGCCCGTCGACCCGTCGCTGGACTGGGCCCCGCAGATGACCAGGTCGAAGGGGAGCCGGCGGATGGCGGCGGTCAGGACCCGGGCTGTGACCAGGGCGTCGGCTCCGGCCAGGGCCGGGTCGGTTACCAGGACCGCTTCGTCGGCCCCCATGGCCAGCCCCAGCCGGAGCCCCGCCTCCGCCACGGCCGGCCCCATGGAAACCAGGGTGACCTGCCCGCCCAGGGCCTCCTTAAGCTGAACGGCCAGCTCGACCCCGCACTGGTCGATGGGGTCCAGCAGTCCCGGCACCCCCTCCCGCCGGAGGCGGAACCCGTCGAGTTCGCCGGGCAGGTCGGGGTCGGGGACGTACTTGGCCGTGACAACGATGTTCATCCCCGGGCGGCCCGGTCCGTATTCGGTTGTTCAGGCGGTTACCGGGGTCTTCGCCAGAACCTCCAGGAAGCGGGCCAGCCACTCAGGGTGGGCCGGCCAGGCCGGGGCAGTGACCAGGTTCCCGTCGACGTAGGCCTTGTCGATAGGGACGTCGACCCACTCGCCGCCGGCGGCCTTCACCTCGGGACCGACCGCCGGGTAGCCGGTGAGGCGCCGGCCGCTTACAACCCCAGCCGCGGTGAGAACCTGCACCCCGTGGCAGACGGCGGCGATGGGCTTGCCGGCCGCCGCAAAGTGGCGGACTATGTCGAGCACCCGCGGGTTCAGGCGGATATATTCCGGCGCCCGGCCGCCGGGAATGACCAGGGCATCGTAGTCTTCGGGTTTGATCTCGTCAAAGGTCGCGTTCAGGGTGAAATCATGGCCCCGCTTCTCGCTGTAGGTCTGGTCGCCCTCGAAGTCGTGGACGGCGGTGCGCACCTTCTCGCCGGCCCGCTTGCCGGGACAGACGGCGTGAACGGTGTGACCGACCATGAGGAGGGCCTGGAAAGGCACCATCACCTCGTAGTCTTCAACGTAATCCCCGACGAGCATCAGGATCTTTTTGGCGGCCACAGCTTCTCCCTCCCTTTTCAGCAGTTTTACGGCGGCCGAAGCCGCCCGACTGTCCGGAATCAGAGCTCCCCCCTGGCCATCTGGTCCATGATGTACTCGGCCGTCCGGATCGCCAGGGCCGAAATCGTCAGGGTTGGGTTCTCGGCCGCCCCGGTGGTGAAGACGCTGCCGTCGGCGATGAACAGGTTTTTGACGTCGTGGGCCTGGCACCACCGGTTGACAACCGAGGTTGAGGGATTGTCGCCCATCCGGCAGGTGCCCAGGTTGTGGGTGGCCGGGTACGGGGGCGTAAGGTAGACTTTCCAGGCCCCGGCGGCCTCCCAGAGCTCCTGACACCGCTTCCAGGCGAACTCCCGCATCGCCTTATCATTCGGGTGGTCGTTGAACGTCACCACCGGAATCGGCATCCCGAACCGGTCCTTTTTCGTCGGATGGAGGGTGATACAGTTGCCCTCCTGGGGCATATCCTCCCCGACAATCCAGTTGCCGGCCAGGTGGGTGTAGTTGTCCATGAGCTCGACCAGCGCCTCGCCCCAGAGGGCCTTGCGGTCGGCCGTGGAAGTAAAGGGCCCAGGCTGGATGAAAACCGAGGCGAAGGCCGGCCCGAGCATGATGGTCTCGATGAGAAAGCCGCCCACAAACCCCCGCTCCGGGCGGTTGTCGGCAAAGTCGTCGATAACGCCCATCATGGTGATGCCCTTGTAGGGGTGAACCGGCCTTTCAAAGAGGGCATAGCAGGAGGCCGTCAGGTGGCGCATGTAGTTTTTGCCGACCTGCCCGCTGCTATTGGCCAGACCGTTGGGGTGGCGATTCGATACCGAGTGAAGGAGAAGGCGGGGCGTCTGGATGCTGTTGCCGGCCACCACAACAACCCGGGCCTTCTGCTCCTCCAGGACCCCATCAGGCCGGGCGTAAACGACGCCGGTGACCAGGCCCTCATCGTTGGTGCTGATGTAGACGGCCTGGCAGTTCGGCCGCAGGTCCAGGTACCCGGTCGCCAGGGCCTTCGGGATCGCCTCGTTCAGGGTCGACCACATGGCCTTCTTGTTGCAGCCCTGGAAACAGTGGCCCCGCTGTTCGCACATCGGCCGGCCGTCGTAGGGCTGGGTGGCGTTGATGGCCATGTGGCCGGGCCGCAGGTGAAGGCCGAGCTTATCAGCCCCCTTCTTCATGACCAGGTAATTGGTGTTGGGCGGGGGCAGGGGCTGGACCCGGCCGGTAACCCCCATGTAGCGCTCAGCCTTCTCGTAGCAGGGAAGCATTTCGTCGGCGTCGATGGGCCAGTCGGCCAGGTTGGCGCCGGGGATATCGCCGTAAGTGGTCCGCGCCTTCCACTCGTGGGGCTGGAACCGCAGGGACGCCCCGGCCCAGTGGCAGGTGGTCCCGCCGACGGTCTTACAAAGCCAGAAGGCCAAGCCGGTCACATCCCGGCCCTGGACTTCGACCGGGTCAAGCCAGGCCATCTTGCGGAACATAACCCACTCGTCGGGCTCGAAGTCCTTTTCCGGGTCGAAATGGGGCCCGGCCTCAAGGGCGACAACCCGGACGCCGTTCAGACAGAGCTCCCGGATGACATTCCCCCCGCCGGCACCCGTCCCGATAACCACGACGTCCACCGGTTCATTGGTCGGGAAACGATACTGCTGGGCCATCGCTTTGCCTCCTCACCAGTCGAGCCGGTCAAAGCCCTTGTCCCGGTAGCCGCCGTCGGCGTGCAGGCCGGGGTAGCCGATGGTCTCCCAGACAATCCGGCGGTTGTAGAAGTCGGTCACGGTGAGGTTAATAAGGCGCTGAAAGAACGGGCTGTCCTCGACTTCCCGGAGAATGCTGTCCTGCTCGGCCGGGCCAAGGGCGGCAAACCCCTTGCCCCACCGGTCCCGGCTGCGCCGGTCAAGGTCCCGAACCCCGTCCCGGAGCAGGGCCCGCAACGCGAGGTCCGAAACGGCCTGGGTGTCGATGGCCAGGGCCGTAAGCCAGGTGACTTCCTGGAGTGCGGGCTGTTTGTGGGGGACAATCCGCCGGACAGCTGCCGCAAGGACTTCCGCTTCCTCAGGCCGCATGGCCTGGAAGGCTAAAAGCCGCTCCTGAACCATACTTTCCCTCCCGATAACATCATCCGATTAACGATATTTTAATCTCGCGGCCCTATCAACAGGGGGCTCCCCGGCGGCCGCCCGTCCGGGACTAACTCGCCTCGGCCACTGCCTGCCGGACTTCTGCCTCCTCGACGATGGATAGGACGACGATGTGCTTGGGGCTCCGGCACATCACCGTCAGGGCCCCGGCGGTCGCATCCCCCTGCCGGTAGCGCTCGATGGCCGGTCTGAGCAGGGCTTCGGCCCGGGGGCACAGGCCCTGGCCGGCTACCCCGTTGGTGAAGACGAAGGTCTGACCGGGGTAGTACTGCCGGCCGAGGGGGCAGACCCCTTCGGCCTGGGCCACCCGGACCATTACCGGCCGGGGGACCGCTGCCGGCAGGACCGGCGCCGCCACCTCCGGTACGGTTACCGGCCTGTGGGCGGGCGCTTCTGCCACCGGCCGGGCAGCCTCAGCCAGGCTGGTCTGGCGCCGGGCAAGCCATTCCCCGAGTTCAAGGCCGGCCAGGACAAAGGGAGCCAGGATGATTGCAAGAGTAGCGCCGAGGGCCAGCATGTAGCCGCCGAGAAGTCCGAGGAGGGCCACCGCCCCGAGGGCTCCGAGCAACACCACCGCCGTCAGCGGCTGGACCACGCCATTGTGGCTATACACCCACCTCCGCATCTTAAGCCTCCTTTCCCGCCCGTTTTATTATCCACCCGCCGGTCCGGGGTCGGCCCCACCCGTCCGGGTAGGAAACGGGTGGTGGCCACCGTCTAGCCCTCAGTCAATGGGCGGGCCCGGCTGGTCGGCGGGG
>CACRXB010000021.1_pt1 | contig 33205 bp, 34 predicted proteins | sample 5377071 | NCBI WGS metagenome assembly CACRXB01 (sample SAMEA6061848, study PRJEB28556) | metagenome | reverse complement strand
TTGTGCGCAAGCTCGAAAACCGCCTTCGGTCGCTGAATATCCAGCCGCTTCATCTCGCCACGATCTTAACCCCTCACCCCTTTATAGGACAAGCCCAGCTTTTGTGCAGGACCCCCAGGGCCTTTGCAAAGTCAGTGGAAGTCATCGAGGATGGCAGCCGGATAGGCTGCGACCCACTGGGCCCGACCTGTAAGGGGCATCGTCTCGGCCCAAAGTCGACAGCGGCCGGCTACGGCCCGCAACAGACTCAGAACCCACCCCCCGATGGGAACCCAGCACCTGGCGGTCTTCACGAAAGCTGTCCGCCGGTTCTCGATACCCCAGTGCCCACGGCTAAGCTCAACTAGCCGCCGGGCATCCGCACGCTCAGGACCAAGGCTGGTCACATGGTAGCGCACTCCCTCACGTATCTGCCCACTCTTTACGAACACCACCCGATTCTGCCGCAGGCCCGGAAAATCGCGGTTGATGCCCTTACCTCACGCCGCTCGACCCGGCCGTGGCCATAATCAAGCGGCCTTGCTTCGCTAAAAAGCAGCTGCCGGTGCTGGTTTTGTCCCGCTGATTTTCCACAATGGCCTGACACAGGTCCCCCGGTCAGCACCTTAAAACCCGGAAATCTGCCGGCCAGCCGCTCAATCCAGGCCCTGACCGCATCGGGCTCGGCCGAGACCTCTTCTACCGCAATCTGATCCAGGGCCAGCGCGCATTCCTGCGCAAAAAGGTGAACGATGTGTACCCCACCGAGGGTCTTGCCGTCAGCAGCCGCAGTCTCCACAGCCTCAGCCTGGTCCCGAAGTCGGACTAACTTGCTGCGCCCGGCGGACGGCTTCAACAGCCGGCTTAACGTCGAGGTCGAAGCTGCGGCAGGATTTCGGGGTGGATGACACCAAATCTGAGCGGGCCCCAGCCATCAAACCGAGGACTATGAGCCCCAGGATGCCGACCAGGGGATGAACCTTGCCCCGGGCGTGCCTCGGGTCGGGGATAGTCTCCAGGCAGGACCTGAGCAGCTTGAACTCATCGGCCACCGACGACCCAACCATGGCGCACCTCCTTGCCCCAATTCTCCAACATTAGCCAGGACTTTGCAAAGGCCCTGAAACTCGCCCTGAACCCCTTGAGAGCCCAAGTCTAAGCGATTCTAACTATGGCACAAGGATTAGGAAGGGATTAGTTCAGTGGCGGTCGGATGGCGGTCCTCCAGGAAGGGCGGCTCAGTCGGGGCATCGACCTCTACCGGCAAGGCAAAATCCGGTTCCTCTACCGGCAGCGGAGTGATGACCTCCGGGTCGGCCGGACTCTGTTCGGGGTCCTCTCCGATTCCCGGCCGGATCCCATGCATATCGTCAAGCGGCCGGATGAAAATTCCGGCTGGACTTGCGACTGCGAAGACTTCGCAAAGCGAGGCGACTACCTGGCCTGCAAGCATATCTCCGCGGTGCTCTACTGGCTGCGTCAGGTTACCGGCCCGTTCTGCGGCCGGAAGGTCGACGGGCTCTACACGGCCTGCAAAGCCTATCGGCAGGAAGCTTCGACGGCCCAGGCCGAGACCGACGCCCGGTATGCCCGGGAAGCGGACCTGCCCGGTGCCCTGTTCGGCTGACGGGACCGGGCCGGAAAAAGACTCCGGCCCCTATCGCTATCGCCTTCGGCGATAGCGATGGCGATGCGGGGAGTGTGAGCATGGCATTCGGAATCGTCAGGCTGGAAAATCAAGATATGGTCCCGGCCGAGCGGATGGCGGCCGTTAAGGCGGCGCCCACCCAGCGGACGCCTAAAGAGGCCGTAAGATACCGGGTCAGTCCGGGCGGCCAGAAGCTGGCTTATGTCGATGGGGCCCGGGTGCTCCGCGAGCTCAATCTGGCCTTCGGTCGGGACCGGGACTTCGAGGTTAAGGACGGGCAGGTGATTTCCGGCCCGGACAGGCGGCCCCAGGTGGTGGTCCTGGCCCAGCTTACCTGCCGGCTTCCGGACGGGCGGGTTGTTGTCAAAGAGGACTTCGGGTCGGCGGGCCTCAGGGCCGCGGGCGGGATTCAGGTCGGGGACGTCATCACCTTCGGCGAGCGGCCACGGACGGCCTGACACGGTGCGCCGGGGCCCCGGGAATCGCCCTGGACCCCTACGAGCGGATGCAACCGGGGAGAAGTTGCCCGCAGGTCGGAGGGGCTGAGGCCATCCTGGAGCCGGTCGGAGCGGAGAAACTGGCACGGGAGGTCCATCGGATGCCGAAGCGCCGCGGAAAAGGCGAAGGGACCGTCTACCGGGCCGGGGACCGGGACAAATACCGGGCCGTGATCCTGGAAGCTGGTCCGCTACTTCGAGACGAAGCGGGAGGCCCAGGAGTGGCTGGCCCAGCTCCGGGCCGACGCCGGGCGGGGCCTGCTGCCCCTGCCCGAGGGGGTCACGTTGCCGGGTTCATGCGCCGCTGGCTCGAGGTCTCGGCCAGGCCGTCGGTGAGGCCGCCCACTTACCGGCAGTACGAGCAGTATGTGCGGAATCACATCATCCCGGGGCTCGGGAACATCCGGCTGCAGGCCCTGAAGGCCCCGGATATCCAGGCGTTCTACAAGGAGCGGCTCGACCGGGGGCTTGCGCCCAGGTCGGTCAGGATAATCCACGCCGTCCTGCACCGCGCCCTGGAGCAGGCCGTCAAGTGGGGCCTGATCGTCTTCAACCCGGCCGACCGGGTCGACCCGCCGAAAATAGCCGGGTCGGGGGCCCGGCCTTTAAGCCCGGAGGAGGTTCGCCGCTTCCTCGAGGCCGCCTGGGCTTCGGCCTATTACCCGCTCTTCGTGGTAGCGGTCTGCACCGGCCTGCGGATGGCCGAGATTACCGGCCTTCGCTGGGACGACGTCGACCTGGAGGCCGGGGCCGTCTACGTCCGGCCGATCTTCTACCGCATGCGGGGACAGTGGGTTGAAAGCGAGCCCAGATCTGCGGCCGGGAAGCGCAAGGTTGTGCTCCCGGCGCCGGTCCTCGTGATGCTGCGGGAATACCGGAAGGCCCAGCTCGAGCAGCGGCTTAAGGCCGGTCCCGACTGGCACCAGGAGTTCGGCGACCTGGTCTTTTCGACGGCGAGCGGGCGGCCGATCCACCGGGCCAACATCCATCGGGAGCTCAAGGCCGTCTTGAGTCGGGCGGGCCTGCCGGCCATCCGGTTCCACGACCTCAGGCACACCCATGCCTCCCTTCTGCTCAAGGACGGGGTAAACCCCCGGGTTGTCCAGGAGCGGCTGGGGCACTCGACGGTGAGCCTGACCCTGCAGGTGTACTCCCATGTGCTGCCGGACCTGCAGGCGGAGGCGGCCGAGAAGCTCAACCGGACCCTCTTCGGCCGCCAGTAAAAATTCCCCCAGGATTCCCCCATAAAATGCGGCCGGACAAGCTTGATTGGCTTGTCCGGCTACTATATCTTGTGGTCCTGTGGGCCTCAAGGCCCGATATTTTGTGCCGGGGGGCGGAGTCGAACCGCCGACACGCGGATTTTCAGTCCGCTGCTCTACCACCTGAGCTACCCCGGCCGGCATTGCCTGGGGCTCCGGCGCCAACATTAAGTATACCGGCTAAGTCATCCCCCCTGCAAACGTCGGTAACCGGCCAGGCGTGCCGGGCAGTCGTCAACCCGGCAACAGGAGCAACCAGCCTCCGCCGGGTAAGCTAGGGCTTCCCCGAGACACGTGTGCCTTCAAACACTGTTTCCTTCGGTGCCTCCGCCCGGGTTTCGGGTTGCCCTGGTCCAGCCCCAAAGCAACCGCGGAGTCCGCCGGCATGCGTCTGCCCGCACACCCGACACCTGGGCTCCGGTGGGGCGAAGGATGGCGCACCCTCGAGCTCCATCCTCCGCCAGGCTCCCGACACCACCAGGGAACTTAACCACGAGGCGACCAAGTACCAGCCAGCATAGGTGACCAGTCCACCCAGGCCCGCACTAACGGCCAGGGCAAAAACAGGCCCGTTAAGCAGGCCTATTACCCACCCGCACGGGTCGCCGGCAAGCATGCTACCAAGACCAACCCAGATGGCATTCCCCACCCAGACAGTTGCGAGCGAACCCGCGACCCACGGACGACCAGTTCGGCCTGATCGCAACCTGGGCTTTTTCTCCGGCCGCGGCACGGTAGTCGTACTCCCGGCCCCCTTTGTGGGTCCCGGAAATATTGTCCGGGGCGCCGGTTGCGGTTCGGTTGAAATTCAGTATAAAGAACGGATAAAAAACCAGATCACCCGCACGAACCGCCGGTCGTTCGAACAGTTCAGCAAATGGGGCTGGGGCTAGCAATGCCGGTGTTGGACCGGCCCGCCCGGCGCCTGGGGGATATCTTCTGGCCGGCGTCAACCCGCTTCGGACCAGACCCTGGCCGCCAGCAGGGCGACGATTTTTGTCACGGCGATGAGGTCGTCCACCCGGCACCGCTCGTCGACCCCGTGATTGCGGGTCTCGCCGTGGCGGGCGACTCCGTGGATGGTGACCTTAAGGGAGGTGACCCGCCCGACATAGGCTACGTCCGTTGACCCATTAACCCCTGCCGGCCCCACCGGCACGCCCCGAACGGCGCTGACCAGCCTGCACACTTCCCTGACCCACGGGTCGTCCGCCGGGCGCATGAACGCCGGGTAGAAGGGCCGCACCCGGAGTTCACATTGAAGGTCCGGGTCCCGTTGCCGCGCCCGGGCGATGGCCTCCTCCAGCTCCCGAACGCAGGCGGCCTCGTCCTCTTCGGGAATAAACCGCCGGTCACCCTCGAGGACAAACGCCGGCGGGATGATGTTGTGTTTGACCCCGCCCCGGGCCATGGTCACGTTAAGGAGAGGTCCGAGATACTGTCGGCCCCCGGTCCGCACGACGTCGGGCCCAGCCGGCAGGGCGCTTCGCCTGGCCTCGACCTCGCGTTTGGTCCTTAAAAGCTCTTCGAGCAGGGCAACGCTGTGCTCGATGGGATTTAGGCCCAGAAATGAACTCCCGGAATGCACGCTCCGACCCAGGATTCGAATGGTCCAGGTGAAGGCCCCGAGACTGCCGATGCCGACCGAATCGGCCATTCCGTCACAGCTGTGGAACCATTCGCACCCGTCGAAGACGCCCGAATCGGCCATGTACATGAGGCCGGTGTAGGGGCCGACCTCCTCATCGGTGGTCAGGGCCACAACCGGGCTTATCCCCGGCTCAATTCCCAGCCGATAGAGCACCCGAAAGGCCTGCAAAATGGCGGCCGCGCCCGCCTTGCTGTCGGCCGCACCCCGACCCCAGACATACCCGTCGCGGAGAGCCGGCTCAAACGGGTGGAAACTCCAGTGGTCCAGCTCGCCGGCCGGAACCGTATCCAGGTGACAGTAGAAAGCCATGCCCTGCCTGCCGGGAAAGTTAAGGGTCGCCAGCAGGTTCGCCCGCACTCCGACCAGTTCCGGGAAATACCGCCGGCAGCGGGCCTCGAAGATGTCCGGCGGCAGGTCGTACCGGCGGGCGTTGAAGCCAAGCCGGCGGAACTCGGGCAAGAGAAACCCGACAATCCGGTCGTAGTTTTCGCCGGGAGGCGTCTGGGTCGGAATCCGCACAAGGCTCACAAGGGTTTCGATAAGCTCGTCCTTGCAGGCCTCAACTTCCCGGCAGATCGCGTCGAAGACCGCGTTCACCATTTCCTCCCTGCGCCTGGTACAGGCTCTGTCGGGCGTCCCCTTTCCTGTTCCTGGATTTAACGGCCGCGGGCGCGCCCCCCGGCGCCGTCACGCCAGACAGCCGGGTACCGCTCCCGAATCGAACAGAACCTGGCGTGGCCGATAACGACGTGGTCGAGCACGTCGATGTCCAGGAGCCGGCCGGCTTCTAGGGCCGCCCGGGTCACCTGAACGTCCTCGGGCGACGGCGTCGGGTCGCCCGACGGGTGATTATGCACCATGATAATGGCCGGGCAGTTCTCCCGGACGGCTTCACGAAACAGCTCCCCGATCCTGACCTGGGCCGCGTTGACGCTTCCCTGGTAGACGAGCCGATTCGCCATCACCTGGTTCTTGGAGTTCAAGAGCAGGACCCGAAGCTGTTCCTGCGCAAGCCACGCCATCTCCGCCATGACCAGGCCGGCCACCTCCTCCGGGCTCTTGACCACCGGCCGCTCGGAAGGCCGGAGGGTAGCGAGCCGCCGGCCCAGCTCCAGGGCGGCCTTAAGTTCGACGGCTTTGACGGTCCCGACGCCCTTCTCGGCGGCCAGCTCCCCGATGCTAGCCCGGGCCAGCCCCTCAAGCCCGCCAAACCGGACAAGCACCCGCCGGGCCAGATCGAGGACGCTCTCCGAACGGGTCCCGGTCCGCCAGATGATCGCGACCAGCTCGTGGTCGCTGAGTCCGCCCGGACCGTGCCGCAGAAGCCGCTCCCGCGGCCGCTCCCCGCTAGGCAGCTCCCGGATGAGGACCGAGTAATTGAGCCGGCCGGCCGGAGTTTCAGTCGACAACGGCGATCGCCTCGACCTCGATAAGCCAGTCTGGCTGGGCCAGGCTCTCAACGAAAACGAGGGTGCTTGCCGGGAACGGCTCCTTAAAATACCTGGCCCGAACCTCCCGGAACTTGTCCCGGTGGGCAAAGTGGGTCAGGAAAACGGTCGTCTTTACGACGTGCTCAAGGCCCGCCCCCGCCGCCTCAAGAACGGCCTTTAAATTCTCAAAGACCTGAACCGCCTGGGCCTCGAAGTCCCCGGGCCCAACAAGCCGCCCTTCCCGGTCGACCGCGACCTGCCCGGCGACGTAAATCGTGTTGCCGACCTTCCAGGCGTGGGAGTAGCCGGTCGCCGGGTGCACATTTGGCGGTCGGATCACTTCTCTGGTCACGGGGTCACCTCCGTCGTCGAACTTATCAGCGGCCGGGCCGGGCAAGCCGCGCCCAGGCCCGCCGCAGGTCAGCCGCGTGCCGGCCTGTCCCCGCCCAGGGGTCGCCCCGCCGGGCAAGTCTGGCCGGAATGTCCCGGATATTATAGCGCCGGGACGTCAGCCCGGGCTCGTCGAGCTCGGACCAGTCGATGGGTACCGCGACGGGGGCGCCGGGTTTGGCCCGCACCGAGTAGGGAGCTACCGCCGTCTGGCCGTAGGCGTTACGGCGCGTATCAATGTAGAGCCGGCCGCCCCGGGCCTCAACCCGGGCTTCAGTTGTCACCAGGTCAGGGTAAGCCTCGACCAGGCGGGCCGCGACCTGGTCGGCGAACCGCCGGACCTCGTCAAAGTCGGGCCCCCGCCGGATCGGAACCGTCACGTGGGCGCCCCGGGACCCCGTGAGCATAATGAGGGGCCGAAGGCCGAGGTCATCCAGAAGCTTTCGCAGGGCCAGCGCAGTCTCCCGGACCGGACCGAACTCATCGTCCGGCGGGTCCAGGTCGAAAATGAGCCGGTCCGGCTGTCGGGGCCGGTCGAACCGGCTCAGCCAGGCGTGGACGGCAACGGTGTTGAGGTTGACCAGGTAGACCAGGGACGCGGTGTTGTCAACCGTCGCATGGGTGATTGACCCGCCGCCCACCTTCGGGACGGTCACACGCCGGACCCAGGGTGGAACGTGGTCAGGAGCTTCCTGCTGGATAAAGCCGGGCCGGTCGATGCCGTCCGGAAACCGGTGAACCAGGATCGGCCGGCCCTTCAGGTACCGGACCATCAACGGTCCGACGCCAAGGTAATACCTGGCCAGCTCCAGCTTGGTGACCCCGACATCGGGGAAAAGGACCTTGTCAGGGCTGGTGATCCGAACGGTGTAGCGCCCGGCCCGGAGGTTAGCCTCAGCCTTCACATTCGGCCCCTTCCGGCCGTCCAGCCAGGCCCTTAAAAGCGCAGGTTGAGAGTCGTGACCTCACCCGTCGTCAGGTCGGCAGCCCGAATGCAGTGGTTGTTCGTATCGGCAATAAAGACCCGGCCGGCGGCGACGCTCAGGCCGCCCGGCTCGGCGAACTGCGCCGCCCGTCCCACTCCGTCCACCCAGCCCGGTTCGCCCGAGCCGAGCCAGGTGTAGCAGGCCCTGGTCTTCGGGTAAAGCCGCTTTATCTTGTGGTTATACGTATCGGCAACGTAAAGGATCCCCTCATGCCAGGCAACCCCGAGGGGATGCTGGAGCCGCACCTGGGCCCCCACCCCGTCCACATCCCCGAATACGAACAGGTCCTGCCCGACCACGGTCACCACCGGGGACCGTGGTTCAAAACCGACCATCCGGATACTGCTCGTCTCGCTGTCGGCGAAGTAGAGGCGCTCGCCGTCGGTCGCCAGGCCCGATGTCTGCGCAAGCCAGGCCAGCTCCCTCGGCCCGTCCTTGAGGCCCTCATAGCCGGTGCCGGCAAAGACCTCGACCGTCCGCCGGTCCAGGTCGAGGACCCAGATCTGATGACACCCCGCCATGGCGATATACACCCTACCGTCGACGATGACCAGGTCCCACGGCGAGTTAAGGGCGGTCTCGGCGGCCGGCCGGGCACCGGTGAACGGACGCCCCTGCACGCCGGTGCCTGCGACCGTCCGGACGTTGCCAGTAACCAGGTCCACCTGGCGGACGGCGTGGTTCTCGGTGTCGGCCACGAACAGGGTCGAGCCCATCAGGGCCAGCCCCTGCGGTCCGGCGAACCGGGCCTCCTCGGCCGGACCATCCGTCAGCCCGGGTTCACCGCTGCCGATGACATCGATCACCTGTCCGTTGAAGTCGGCGACCAGAACCCGATTGTGGTTGGTATCTGCGATAAAGAGCCTCGACGATGCCTCGTCGGCCAGCACCTTGCCCGGGAACGCCAGGGCCGAAGGCCGGAGCTTCTCCCGCTCCAGGCGAAACCGGAGAGGCCGGCGGTCCAGCAGCCCCAGGGCGTCGAATTCCCGGACCATGTCCTCGATCAGGGCTTCCAGGGCCGGGTAGGGAAGTTCTCCCTCGTGCCGGCCGATGACCTTGCCGTTCGGGTCGATGAAATAGAGGGTTGGCCAGGCCCGGCCGGCGTAAGCCTGCCAGACGACAAAATCCCGGTCGTTAATTACCGGGTGCTCAATTCCGAGCCGGACCACAGCCTGCCGCAGGTTTTCCGTTTCCCGCTCGGTCGGGAACTTCGGCGAGTGGACGCCGATGACGACCAGCTCGTCCCGGAACCTCCGTTCGAGCTTCCGCAACTGCGGAAGCATGTGCAGGCAGTTAATTCAGCAATAAGTCCAGAAGTCGAGCAGGACAATCTTGCCCCGGAATTCCCGGATGGAGAGGGGATGGTCGGTGTTGAGCCAGTCGTGGCCGGACGGGAAGTCCGGGGCGTTGACGGTGCCGGCGAAGCGGCGGTCCAACCTGTATCCTCCCAAACGCGGGTCCTGGTCCGACTTTAGACCACGCCTGGGCCCGGCGTCAAACGCCCAGGCACTCCCGGAGCTCGGTAAGCGTGCTGAAGACGTAATCGGGCCGGTCCTGGACGGCCGCCAGGTCCGCCCCGGAAGTAACGCCCGAAAGCACCAGGGCAAAGGCCGTCCCGGCCGCCCGGGCCGCCGGCAGGTCGGACGCCAGCGAGTCGCCGACGAGCAGGGCGTCGGCCGGCCTTACCCCGAGAACCCGGCAGGCCTCGAGCAGAAGGCCTGGCGCCGGTTTGCCGACCACCACGTCGGGCGGCCGTCCAACCACCGCCTGGATGGCGCCGACCACCAGGGCCGCCCCCGGCATCCGGCCCGTTTCCGTCGGGACAAACCGGTCGACGTTAACGGCGAGAAAGGCGGCTCCGCTCAGAATCGCCTCGACGGCCCGGGCCAGCTTCGGGTAAGAGAGGTCCGGGTCAACCCCGGCCACAACGTACTCGGCCGGCGGGCCCTCCACCAGCCTCAGGCCGTGCTCGGCAAGCTCGGCCCGGAGTCCGGCCGACCCGACGACCAGCACCCGCGCATCCGGCCGTTGGCCGGCGATAAGCCGGGCCGTGGCCGTCACGGCGGTCAGTATTTCCCCCTCATCGAGGGGAACACCGCTCCGGCGCAGGGCCGCCGCCAGTTGCCGCCGGGAAAGGCGGGAATTATTAGTAACAACGGCCACCTTCTTGCCAAGGCCCTTAACGGCCCGCACCGCTTCGGGGGCACCGGGTACGGCCCCGTCCGGGTAGGTGAGGGTTCCGTCCAGGTCGAACAGAAAAGCCGCAAAGTCAGTGAGCCTTCGGCCGCCCGACTCCGTCATCCCTTCCGGGGGCTGGCCAGGTCGTCGGGTGGTATAATCTGGGCGGGAACGGGGTGTGGCGCAGCCTGGTCAGCGCGCCTGGTTTGGGACCAGGAGGTCCCCGGTTCAAATCCGGGCACCCCGACCAACATATTGTGGTCATAGGCCCGGCCGGACACAACATATTGTGGTTTCCGGCCGGGCACGGGTGGTGTCTGCTCGGGCCTGCTGCAATTCTGCTGCAATTTCACAGGAGCGCCTCCATCGCCCGGGCCGCCTGCTCCTGCAGGGTCGGCAGCACGTGGCTGTAGGTGTCCAGGGTGATGCTGATCTGGCTGTGGCCTAAAAGCTCCTGGACCACCTTGGGGTGGACCCCCGCCGACAGCAGCAGGGTGGCGCAGGTGTGCCGCAGGTCGTGAAACCTTATCCGCGGCAGGCCCGCCGCTACCACCCGCTCCGCAAAGTCGTCGCACAGGTGCTGGGGGTCCAGCGCCCCGCCGGTCCGGGTCGTGAACACGTACCCTGAATCCGTCCAGGCCGCACCCCCCAGCAGCCGCTCCTCCTTCTGGGCCAGCCGCCGCCGGCGCAGGGCCTCCACCACCGGCCCCGGCAGCACCACCTGGCGGCGGCCGGCCTCGCTCTTCGGTTCGCCCACCACCAGCCCCTGGCCGGCAACCCGCCGCAGGGTCCGCCGCACCCGCAGCCGGCCCGCCTCCAGGTCTATGTCCTCCCACCGCAGGCCGGCGATTTCCCCGATGCGCAGGCCGCAGTAGATGGCCAGGTAGTAGGCCGCCTCAAACCTGGCCCCAGCTACCACCTCCAGGAACCTGCGGGCCTCCTCCGCCGACCAGACCCTGAGCTCCCGCCGGGCCGGGCGTGGGGGCGTGGCGGCCAGGGCCGGGTTCCGGGCAACCAGGCCCCAGCGCAGGGCGTCGTTGAGGGCCGCCCGGATGGTGGCGTGGCAGAGGCGGACCGTCTTGGGCGCAAGACCCCGGCCCAGCATCTGGCTGTAGAGCCCCTGCAGGTGGTCAGGCCGCAGCTCGGAAAGCCTGAGCCGGCCCAGGGCAGGCTTGAGATGCAGCCGGACAAAGTCCCGGTACTGCTCCAGGGTCTTGGGCCGCACCTGGACGGCCTTGGCCTCCAGCCAGCGGTCCAGGAACTGGGCGACGGTGACCCGGGCCGCCTCGGCCGGCAGCAGCCCCTGCTCGGCCTTAAACAGCGTCTCCCGGATCCACCGCTCGGCCTCCCGCTTCGTCTCCGCCGTGTGCGAGAGCCGGCGGCCATCCACCAGCACCTGGGCCAGCCACTTGCCGTTGGGCCGCCGGGTGACGGACCCCTGACCGTGACCGCGCTTTTTGCCCATCAGCTTCACCTCCAGCTTCGAGTTGCCCGCCAGATTGCCCGCCTCACCGCCCTGCGCACAACATAACCGGCTAGGTAGCAAGGCGAGGACAGCCAGCTCAAGGAAAGTTCTGGCCTCGACCACCACGGAAACCTCCGGCCGGCGGCCAAACATCACCTCCATCCCTCGGCGCCCACGGTGTAATTCGCCATCGTCGACAGGTGCGGGCCGTAAAACAGCGTGCTGAAGGACGCCGTCTGGCCGGGCATAAGCTTTGTTAGCGTAACATATCCCGAAGCCACATCGATAACCCGGCCCGAAGTGTCATAGATGGTAACCACCGCCTTCACAAAATTCCAGGTGTAAGGTGTATCATTGCGCACCTCCCCGACCACGTAGTAGAGACCCCCACTCCAGTAGGCGTTCGTGTTGATGATAGTGAAGTCATGACCGTAGGTGATAAAGCTGGATGTGTCCCAGCTAACACTGAGCTGGCAGCGGGACCAGCCGGCCTGGACGCTTGCGGAGAGCTTGAAGGGCGCCTTGCTGCCGCCGGGTATCCAGTCGTAGGGGACGTAGCCCGAACCGCTCCCGGCCACGGTTCCATCCGGGTTATAAAAAGTAATCCCCAGCCGGGCGAAGTACATATCGGACCCGGTATTGTTCTGCAGCTCGCCCGTTACGTATACGGAGCCGTAAGCCGAGCGGACCGAAACATTGGCCAGGTTGACCGTCCCGGGGACCACCGTGCAGGGTATAGCCGGCGGTACGGGGGTTGGGGTGGGCGATGTGGGGGCCGACCTGGTCACCACCGGCAAGTAAACCCGGTAGATTTGGGCGGCCGCAGATGCGTGGGTCAGTCCCCGCGTAAGTAAAGCGTTAAGACTAACTGCCCCCGTAACCACAACTAAAAGCATCGCAAGCAGCCGCCCCAGCTGTTCCTTTGTCATCCTTGCCCTTTAAAGTTGCCTGTTATTCGCCAGCGCAATGAAATCATAAAGATCAAGAATTTTTATCTGAGAGGCACCCGGTATGTAAGTTGCCAATCCTCCGCCAGTGTAAAACCTTTTAAGGTCAGGCGACCAGCCGCCTCCGCCAAGTACCAAGTAAGCTCCGTGGTAGTTGCCGGTGTCAAGCAGCGCAAGAAGCGTAATGACCTCATAGGGGACTTTCTGTTCCGCGGTACCTGAAGTTTGTTGCCACTTAAGGGACACTAGCAGCTTGCGGTTCGGATTTACCCGGAGGTCTGTGACAAGTAGGTCAGCTATGTACGGGCGGCCGTCCGGCTTAATCCCAGCCCGATACTGCCTCTGGTAGTTATAACCGCCCCGCTCGAGGGCCGGCACTACCATTTGTTCAAAAACCCAGCCCGTACCCGTGTCCCTGGGCGCCATCCCTAAAGATTTCGGGTGGCAATGACCTCCTTGACCGGCCGACGGTCTCCGGTGCAGCTTATCATCCGGGGGCCGTCTACGAACCTGAGCTCGAACCCGAGCTCCGCATAGAGTCTTACAATCCGGTCGGTCGCCTGGTTCGAGAGAACTACCGGTCCGGGGTGTTTTGTAAGCCAGCAGGCAAGCCTTACCTGGTCTTCCCAGGTGAAACCTTCCGGGCTGTACTGCCGGAACTCGACATCATAGGGCGGGTCGGCGTAGACGAAGTCTTCGGGCTCGAGGGGAACCTGCTCGAAGTCACCGCAGGTAAAGTCCCAGTCTTTAAAGACGGCGACGTATTCGCTAAAGTCCCGCCGGTAGTTTATCTGCCGGTAACGGCCGAAAGGCACGTTAAATTCGCCCCGGCGGTTAAAGCGACAGAGGCCGTTATAACATGTCCGGTTGAGGTAGTAAAAGAGCTGGGCGGCCTCTTCGGAGTCGGCCTGACCGGACCGGATAAGCTCATTAAAGCGCCGCCGGTGGCGGTAGTAGAGCTCTGCGTCGTTGGCCATCGGGATGGTAATTTTGAGGCCGCGCTTTAGCCAGACAAAGAAGTTAATTAAATGCGGATTGATGTCGTTTAAGAGGGCCCGCTCAGGCATAAGTCCTAAGGTTACGGCCAAGCCCCCGCAGAGAGGCTCGACCAGGCGGCGATGACGGTGGGGGGCGTAGATGGGCCGAAGATAAGGCACAAGCCAGCGCTTGCCCCCGGCCCACTTAAGCGGGGGGCTAAGCTTGAGCTGCGTCGTTGCCAAAAGATCAGTAAGCATCCGACCTGTCGCCACCGCTTCATTATACGATACGATGGGTAAGGCCTTTTTGGGCGTCCGCTGGGTAAGGACGGCCTTGACCGCCTCCAGCCGCTCGGCCGGGACCCCTTCCTGATTTTCCAGCCTGACGATTCCCGCTGCCATGCTCACACTCCATGTAAGGAATAGGGGCCGGGGCTGAACCCCGGCCCCCGGTTCCCGTCATCCGAACAGCACCGCCTCCAGGTCGGCTTCCCGCCAGTAGCGGGCGTCGGTTTCGGTCTGGGCCGCAGCCGCCGCATCCCGGCAGGCCTGGCAGGTGGTGTAGAGCCCCTCGACCTTCCGGCCGCAGAAGGGGCAGCGGACTTCGCCCAGCCAGTAGACGACGGCGCAGATGTGCTTGCAGGGCAGGTCCGGCCCGCCCCGCTTTGCGAAATCCGGGCAGACACACAGGTCGCCCTCCGGGTCAAAGGGCGGCCGGAGGATGACGTGGTAGAACCAGCGGGGGTCGGCCTCGGACCGGACCAGACACTCGGCCCCGGGACCCTCGGGGCGGGCGCCCAGGTAGCGGACGGAGCCGGGCTCGGAGGCGATCCGGGCGGCCCGGAAGACCCGGGCCCGCAGGAGGGCTTCCCGACTGCCAACCTTGCTGACCAGCCTTGCCATCGTTTACCTCCTGCTCTGGTTTTCACCCCGGCCCCCGGCCTCTCTCTCCGCCCGCAGGCCTGAGACCGCCTCCGTCGGGTCAGCCCCAGCAGCCCGGCCGCCGGCCTCCCGCGGTCCGGACTCCCCGGCCGCCGGCAGCAGCCCTTTCGGGCTGCGCCGCCGAAGGCGGCTGTCCTCGGCCGCCCGGACCACCACGGCCAGGGCCAGCCGGATGTAAGGCTCGATCTGGTCGTCCCCAAGCAGACCCAGGGTCCAGCGGCTCCGCCTTCACGCCCCACACCCCGCGCAGGGCCGGGTCCCGCCTGAACTGGCATAAGCCGCCCCGCACTTCGGGCAGCGCCTATCCACCGCCCGCAGTTCGGCCCGGTAGGGGATAGGCGGCCGGCCGCACACCGGGCACGGCTCCCCCGGCTCCGGCCGGATCCGGGCCAGGTAGACCGTGTACCGGGCGCCCCGACAGTGCGGACAGGGGCCGACCCGGCACTCCCAAACCGCCGAATCTTCTCGCTGAACCTCATCTTCTGCCCTCCCTTCTCCACTTTTCCTGAAGCTCCAGGGCCTCAACACGCCCGGCCAGGTCGGCCGCCTCCACCAGGCGCAGGGCCGCCTCCAGCAGTCTGCCCGCCGCCGCAACCCGGGCCTGGGGATGCGCCGTCGGGTCCCCGGCGATGGCCTGCAGGGTCGAGAGGGCAGTCCCGGCCGCCGCCAGGGCCTGGGAGTGAAGCTGTCTCAGCCTTTCGTCCTGGAGTCTCCTGAGGGCCTCCCATCGGGCGGGGGCCAGCCCGTCGAAGGGCCAGGGCCGGCCGCCTTCGGCGGGGCCGGCGGCCTCCAGGACGGCCCTGGCCAGGCCGGTTTCGTAACCGTCCAGGGGCCCCAGGTCGGCCCGGACCTTTTCCAGGGCCTGGGCCAGGCGCTCCGGGTCCGGGGCCGGGATGACCTGGACTCCGGCCGGGGTCGGGACGTTTTCCCAGCCCGGCAGGGTCTGGCGGCACCGGGGGCAGTCCCCAAACTTTTCCAGGTCTTCCCTGGAGAGTCCGGTCCCGCAGTGTGGGCAGGCCCCGCCGGGTTCCGTGCGCCTTTCAGGGGGGGTTATCGCGCTGTAAACCGGTCCAATCGGTCCATTCGGGCCAGCTCGGACCGCCAGCAGGGCGATAAGTTCGTCCCGGTACGCCCGAATAGCCTCGGCCAGGTCCGGCGGGATGGCCACCTCCGGCGGCCGGCGGGTGATAAGCCTGCCGTCCCGGACCTCGACCTTGATGCCCGGGGCCTGGAGGCGGGTGAGCACCTCAACAGCGGTCACCACTCTTCCACAACCTCCTCTACTGCCCTGTTCGGGGTGGGGTGGCCCGATTGGACCGGTCCAGGTGTTGAATACACGTCCAGAAAAATTTTCGCCGGCAGTGCCCACACGCGGGCGCGGCGGCCCTCAACCTGCTTTCGGCAGGTGTTGTGGCCTTGCAGGTCGACCGCCAGCAGAAGCCCGGCTTCGCGCAGGCGCTTGCCGAGGGTCCGGGTGCTGATGGCCAGGCCGTCCCCGGAGGCCCGGGCGACCTCCTGGGCCGCCCGGAGGGCGGCGTCGGGGTCCAGATACACATCCTGGCCATCTACCCAACCGATGCGGTGGCCTTGCGGCCGCCACTCCTCCCGGATATTTTCGCCTGCGCCAATGGTGTATTTCCTCCATCCCCAGGCCTGGGGATCGGCCGGCTCTTCGCCGTCCGGGTTGGCCAGGTGGGCCGCCCCGGAGGCGACTGCCGAACTGACCAGCTCAATAAATCGCCGGACCGGCTCGGCGGCCTCCTGTGCGGCGACCTGCGCAGCCATCCCCTCAAGCAGCCCGCCCCAGACCCGCCGGAAGACGTCGTCGCCCTCCGCCGTGGTCAGCGCCCCAACCTCGGCGGCGAACTGCAAAAACATGCGAAGACCGGCCCCTAACTTGCCGGCAATATCCGGCGTCCGGGGATGGGGAGCCCGGCGGGCCGCGTCCCGGAGGCAGAGGGCCTCGGTCCGGGCCTCGCCCCGGCAGTCCTCAAGTCGGGCCGCAAGCCAGGCTATGTAGGCGGCCTCGGCCCCGGCGAAAACCCCGGCCGCGGCCCCAGCCTGCGCCCGGGTCAGGGCCTCGGCGCTGACGTCGCCCGGGGAAACCTCGATAACCCAAAGTCGAGCTCTAAGACTTTGCCCCCTGGGGATGTCCTCTCCGGTCGATATGATCAGACCGCGCGGCGGGCGGGCCGGACGCAAGGTCGTATCCGGCCGCATTCGCAACCGGCCTAACCGGTTTCCGGCTGCCCGCAGCAGGCGGTCGGCCTCTCTATGCAGCTGAGCTACTACCCAAGCGGGACCGGTCGGTGCGAAATCGTCGACGACCAGAACGACATCCTTCGCGCGAAATGCCAGGTCTTCAAGGGCGTTGGAAGTGGCAGCCCAGCTGGCGGGCAAATGTCGAGCGTCAAAACCCGGGCCGAAAAACTGCTGCATAAGGGTTGCCAGTTCCGTCTTGAAGACGCCGGTCGGCCCCGCCAGGTGCAGGGAGAAATCGCAATCAAGCAGCGGCGCCGTAAACGGGGCCGCCACGAGCGGCGCCATTATTCGGGGCGGGGCCAGATCCAGCAGATGGAGGACGGCCCGGACCGCCTGCGCAAGCGCCTCGCCCCTGGGCGGCTCCGGCAGGTTCAGGAGCCTGAGCTCATCCGGAAGTTCAACCTCCACGCCGGGGACCGGGCCTTCGGGGCCCAGGGCGCCGCCGGCGTGGAGGAAAAGCCAGCGGCCGCCGACAACACGCCACCCTGTATAGGTAAAGACCCGCCGCTCGAGCGGGTCCGGGCTGAGCAACTGTATGGCGGCCCGGAGGTGGTCCCGCGGGGCCTGGCCAGGGGCGATCACCGCCTTCGGGCCGAGCAGCTCGAGGACCCAGGTCAGACTTGCGAATTTTGACGCGGGGATTCGGCCGGACTGCCGGACCCGCCCCAGGACCGCCTCAATTTCAAGAACGCGGGACTGCTCTACGCCGTCATCAAGGATCACGGAAGCAACAATCGTGGCCACGAAGTTCGATAACTGGACCGGAACGGAACCTTCTCTGGTTGGCTTCTCCCAGTAAATCGAACCGCCGGCCACAAAGTAAGGCCCCGCACGAACCGGCTCCTCGTCCCCATGCCCTCGCCGCAACCCCAGCCAGTCGGCCAGCCGGTCGACCACCGCCTGCCCGAGTAGCTCCCGGAGCCGCCGGCCGCCGGTGGTCGGCCGATTCTCCTCCAGCCGGCGGCGGGTATACTCGCCCGTTTGGATTCGCTCTCTGGTCTCCTCATCACCAGCAGCCTCGCAGATGGCCCCGATAAAGGCGGCAACCTCGCCTTCATCCCACCCGCCCCGCAACAGCCAGCCCGCCAGGGCCAGGGCCAGGTCCTGCCGCTGGCCTGGCCGCCACTGGGCCGCCAGGAGGGCCGCGGCGGCCAGGCGGGCAGCAGCCTGGAGGAGGTCGGCCGGGTCGACCTCAGCCGGCTCCCCGGGGGCGGGAAGGGGCCGGCCGCTTATGTCGCACCAGAAGCGCCGCCGGCCGGTTTCCGGGTGAACGGAAGGGGGGACGTTAACCTGTCGACCGGCCCCGAGCACCTCAAGGATTCGGCCCCCCCGCCCGGCTGGGACGGCCTCCCGCGGCGCGTCAAAGGTCCGGGTGGGCAGGTCGCCCGTTACCCGGTAGAAAAGGTGGCCCGGAGGGCCGCCCCGGCTGTCGGCCATAGCAGTGGCGGGCAGGACCAGGCCAGCCGCCGCCTGGGCTTCCGGCCAGTCGATGTCGATGCAGGCCAGGCCTTTTCCGGTCTTCAGGCCGACGTTGTCATTGGGCCCAAAGTCCTCGGGACCGTAATTCCGGTCCAGCCAGCCGGAGTTGGCCGGGGCTTTCGACCCAGGGGGTATCCGAAGGACGTGAAAGCCGCAACCGATTAAAGCGGCCGCAGCCCCCCGGGGCGTGCTAAAATCCTGGGGGGTGGGCTGCCCCGGCCCGCCCTGGGTCGCGCTCGCCGCCGGTTGCCCAGCCGGCGGCTTGTTTTCACCGGTCATCGGCGCCTTCCGCGCCACCCTCGCCGGGCATCCGGGTCCGGGCCCGAACCCAGGCTTCTAGCGCAGACTGCGGGATCCGAATGAGTTTGCCGACCCGCAGGACCGGAAGTTCACCCCGCTCCGCGAGAAGATACGCCTGCGAGCGGCTGATGCGGAGCCGGCGCGCCACCTCCGGGACAGTGAGAAATTCTGGCATTTTTTCCCTCCCAGTCGTGGGGTGTCCGGCAACATCTTAAACGGACAGTAAAAGCGCGGCCAAAAGCGCTCAATTAGGACTGTATCCTTGTGAGCAGAGAAATAGGTGATCCAGAAACTTTTCCACACGCGGCAGTCCGCGCGTGGAACAGCTTGACCCGGGGCCGGCCCGAAGCAGTACGTGACCTTCACCTTCGGGTGCCGCCGGTTCCCATCCGTCACCGTTTCGACCCGGATCTCCGCAACCAGCATCTCCACCAGCCGCCGCCGGGTCTCCCAATTGGCGCCGTCCGCCCGTACCCGGAGCTCCTCCAGCAGGGCCGCCGCATCCAGCAGCCGCTTCTCCGCTTCCGAGCCCGCCGCCAGCCGGGCCGCAAGCTCGGCCCCGGCCCGGCGCAGGGTCTCCTCCGCCGCAATCTCCCTGAGCTGGCCCTCGGCCTGCTCCAGGGTGATGACGCCTTTCCGGACCAAAGTGAGCACCCGGTCCCGCTCGACGGACTTCTCCCCCAGGGCCCGGCGGACCCGCTCGGCCTCCGCCTCCAGGGCTCGGCGCTCCTCCAGGCCGGCCCCGAGCCTGGCCTTGAGCTCGGCCAGGACCGGCCCCGGGTTCGTTAAAAAGCCGCGGACCTGGGTCCAGACGTCCTCCTCCAGGGTGTCGGCCGGCACGGGGGCCGACGGGCAGCGGCCGAAGAGCTTTCCCCGGTAGGCGGTTTTGCCGTCGCACCGGTAGTAGCGGCGGCCGTAGCGGCTGTCGGGGACGCCGTTGTAGTTGAGGTTGCAGAGTTCGCACCTGATGAGGCCCCGCAGCAGGTAGCGGTACCTGGCGTTCCGGGGCGAGAGCGGCTGGTTCCGGCGCAGCACGGCGCGGGCCTGCTCCCGAAGGTCGGGGTCGACCAGGGCCGGCGCCGGCCTCTCGATGGGCTGCGAGTCGGGCCGGGACGACCGCCGGCCGCAGTAGCGCACCCCCTTACAGATGGGCTCGACCAGCATGTTCTGGATGCGGCCCGGAAGCCAGCGGCCGCCGGTCCCCTTCTGACGCTTGCCCCGCAGGTTGTCCCGGACGCAGGCGGGCGGGACGCCCAGGGCATTGAGATGGTCGGCGACCCTGATGGTGCTCCAGCCCTCCCGGCCGACCGGCCGGTAGCAGAGGCGGACCACATCGGCGGGCGAGAGGTCGCAGCCGGGAAGCTTCTCCTCGTCCGGGACCAGGTAGCCGTCGGCGTTGACGACGTGGCCGTAGGGGACGATGCCGCCGAGCCACCGGCCCTCGGCGGCCCGCCGCCTGGAGCCGGCGACCGACCGCTCGATGATGGCGCCCCGCTCAAACTCGGCGAAGATGGCCAGAATCTGAAGCAGCAGGCGGCCGACCGGGCTGTCGGTGGCCACGCCCTCGCCGGCGGAGATGAATTCGACGCCCAGCCGCCGTAGCTCGTCGACGAAGTCGAAGAAGAGGGTTGTTTTCCGGGCGGCCCGGTCCAGGCGGACGACGACCACCGCCCGGAACCGCCCGGCCCGGGCGTCGGCCAGCAGCCTTGCCCCCGCCGGCCGGGCGCCCAAGGGGATGGCGCCCGGGACCCCATCGTCGGTGCAGGTTTCGACGACCCTGAAGCCCCTCGCCTCGCAGCAGCGGGTGGCCGACCACACCTGCGACTCGATGGCGCCGGCCTCCACCTGTTCGGCGGTGGAGACCCGGGCATAGATGGCGACGGGTGTTCCGGCTTCGAGGCTCACAGCCGCACCTGCGGAATGGTGTTCTTCCCGCCGGGGCCGGCGCCCCGGCTCCTTAAACCGGATCATTATTGCGCCGGGCCCCTTTCGTCGCCGCCCCCGGCCGGTCCGGGGGTCGGGCCCCGGTCGGCTTCCGCCGGCGGGGAAGGAGGTCCGGCCCCGTAGGACGGACCCAGCAGCAGCGCAAGCGCCGCGACTTCGGCCGCCGGCCTGGGGGACAAGACCGACTCGATAACGAGCTTGCGGCGCCGGAGCCGGCGCCTTAAACCGTAAGATTCCGGCGAGTTTGCTGTCATTGTTCCCTACTCCGCTTCGGCGCACCCGGCGCCGGGACCCCGCCTGCAGAAAGCGCCGAATTCCCGGCCCGGAGCGCCGGTTTCCTTACCCCTGTACTCCAGGGTCAAAGTCAAGCATATATTATCAGATATCTCGAATATTGTCAAGACCCTACCCCGGAATGTGACCAGCCTAGATAACTGGGCTATAGATGAACATTCACCCCTGGACTCAGACCCGGTGTCCATGGCCGCTGAACCTGGATGTCCTGGCATTTGTTATCCCGATGTATGATGCCGGAATCTGGCCATTATATAGCAACAATCAACCCCCTGCCTGCCCCCCGATTCGCCGGACTAACGATTCTAAAATCCACCCCGATGTAGCCCCGGGCTGACCCCCTCATATTTGCCGGGCTGTCTACTCAGGACATTGACCCGGTGCGCCCGGACAAGACCACCCGTGCGGACCGCTTCCGGGGCCGGGTTCCCGGCCGCCGTCCGGCTGCGGCTCCGGGGCCAGGGTCGCGCCGGCTCACTGACCGGCCGGGCGCCTGAGCCGGGCCGCAGGCCAGAGCGGTTGGGGCCCGGGCGGCGCTTGCCCAGCGCCCGGCACTTCGGCGTATGGTGGGTTCGTATCTTCGCATTAACCAGAACCCGGCGCTGGCTGGTTCCGGTCGGCGCTTTTGTGCGGGTGGCGCGGTTGGTTCCGCTGGCCCGTCATCTGCGGGGTTGTCTGGGGATTTGCTGAGGGTATACTAAGAGGTGAGCTGAGGACGACCTGGGAAAATCCGCTTCGGGTTTTTACCCGAAGCGGCTCCCGCGGTCGGCGGCGGCTGCGGGCCCGGGTCTACCCGGTCCTGGCCGCCTGGCTCCCGGTTGGGGGCCTTGCCGGCTACCTGGCCGTCTCCCGCACGGCCCGGCCGCCTCAGACGCCGGCCGCGCCAGCCAATCCCGCCGCCAGGCTTTCCGGCTGTCCGGCGGACCCCGGCTCCTTCAGCCTGGCCGAGCCCGACTACGGGGGGCGCCGTCTTTGCCGCCCTCCGGGCCGAGGGGCGCTTCCGGCTGGACTCGCCCTGCGCCCGGTGGGGCCTGGTCCGCAGCCTTGACCGCCAACGGCTGGACCGGCGAAGAGGCCAGGCAAGCATTCCGTGACGCGTAGTCATCTATCATTTCACCTGTTTAACCCAGGCGGGGGTCACAGACGGCCGGTTACTTCCTGCTTCGACGCCCCGTGACTCGTAGACCGGGCGGCGGCTTCGCCGCCCGCCGCCAGAGGGGGCTCCGCCCGCGAAGCTCGGTTTTCTTCCCGCAGAACTTGCGCCAGGGCCGCAGCCCGCTCTGCGGGTGCCCCCCAAGGGGGCTGCGGCCGCAAACCCGTAAAACCGCAGGTTCAGCGCGGCGTTGAAATCCCGGTCGGGGTCAAACCCGCAGGCAGAGCACTGGAACATCCGAGCCGCCAGGGGCGGCTCGGCGGGCCAGGCACACCACAGCGCGAGCAGCTCCGGGGCGCCACGATGAGCCTTGAGCCGCACCAGGTGGTCTGTCGCCTCCGGCGACGCATCCGCCGGAAGGTTCCCCAGCCCGCGTCGGCCACCGACCGGGAGCGCCATCCGCCCACGTCCTCGACCACAATAGCCGGCCTGGCGCCGGCGAAGCCGGCACCGCCAAAGGCGGTTGCCGGGTCGTCGGCTTGTGCAGGAAGTCCCGGCGGATGGTCCGGACCCGGCGGTGAAGCCGCAGCCTTCCGGCACTTTTTAACCCCTTCTGCCTGCGGCAAAGCTGCCTTGAACGGCGAACGGCGCCTCAAAACCTTAAGGACCTGGGAGCCTCAATGCGGGTCCCGCCTGAAAAGACGGCAAAACAGTCAAGGCCCAGGTCCACCACCGGCTCCACCTCCCCAGGCTGAGGGTCCGCCCGCTCCATCTCGCACGCAAGGCTCACGTACCATCGGTCGCCCCACGGAAGACCGTGGCTAACCTGCCGCCTCAACTGCCACCGGATTGAGCTCGGGCCAATACGGCGGAAGGTTCACCGTCGGAACAGTCCAGCCGTATGATTTGGGGCGGTCTCGACCGGCGCCACAGCCGGGCGCACGTGCCGAACCGGCGCCGTCTTAGCCGGCGGCATCCCATCAGCCCGAACGGCGCTGAACACCGGCGTCAGCCTGTTCCGCACGCCTGAGTCCAAGCTTTTTAAAAAGTCTGCTCATCTGACCCTCCGAAACTCTTACCCCAAGCTCAACCGCCTCAGCCGACCTGGGCGGCATGCCCGACAATTGTGGTCAGCCGCTGCCGAACCGGCAGCCGCAGGCCCCCAGGCCCTTGCGGTACCGGGCAGCCCGCTCCTGTTGCCTCAGGAATCCGTCTGCCCGAGATTGCGCACATTGCGCCCGGCTGCTCCCCAGCAGTCTCGCGCTGTCGTCCGGCCACGACCACAACCTGCTCAGCCAGTATTACGGCCAGGCATACGCCTTCTCCGAACTATGCTACTGGTGTAAGGCACTTGAGATTTGCCCCGGTCGGAGCAGCCTGCGATGCCGGAGAAACCGCCGGGCAGGGTCCGGGATTAACTGGACAAGGCGCATTCGGGGCCGCGCCGGCTCCAAGCTCAGGCAGGCTTATCCGGCTGGCCGTGTCCCGTGACGGTCAGGAAGCCCGCTGGGCATGGCCGGTGTCATCGCCATAGACTACTATTGAGCGCTTGGCGATGCCCGTCGATAACCTCATCCCGAAAGAGCAAATTTGGGGAGCTGACCAGTCGCCGGCTCGACGAAAGGAGAAAAAATGGACAGGCTTGATGAGCTGATTCGTCAATTACCACCCGAATTGCAGCGAGAAGTTGCCGATTTTGTTGAGTTTTTGCTGGAGAAGCGAAAAAGGAAACCAGCAAGGCCACTGCGTCAGGATTGGGCCGGGGCGCTGAAAGACCATCGCGATCAATACACCGCTCTGGATTTGCAGAAAAAGGCGCTGGAGTGGCGGGGCGATTGAGCCATGTATCTGGTGGACACAAACGTATGGCTTGAGCGATTTCTGGAACAGGAAAGGGCGGGAGAGGTCCGGGATTTTTTAGACCAGACGCCGTCTGATCGATTGTGCCTCACCGATTTTGCCCTCCACTCCATCGGCATTGTACTCACCCGACTGGGCAAGCCGGAAGCCTTCGTGCGGTTCGTCCAGGATACGCTGCTGGATGGGGCCGTTTCGCTGGTCCGTCTGGACCCCGAGGACATGCAAGCGCTGGTAGCAATCATGGGACAATATCGGCTGGATTTCGACGATGCTTACCAGTACAGAGCGGCAGAAAAGTATGGTCTCGTGGTTGTAAGCTTCGATAGCGATTTTGACCGGACAGCCCTCGGACGCAAAACCCCTGCGCAGGCGCTTCAGGAGCGGTAGGCATGTCCATGCTCTCCTTGAGAACTTGCCATCGGCGGGCGGGGGCTGCCTTAGCTGCATTATGGCGCCTATGCCGCAGGTGGCGGGCTACGGGCTTTTGACATGAGCACTGCGGTGCCCCTGAGCCCGAGGAGCGAAAACAGCTCGGGGACGGCCGCAGGTGGTTGCCGCAGTGCGCCCCGCCAGTCGCCCCGACCGGACCCGGCGGCCGCAAAGCGGCGTTGCTATTTTCTGGGCAGAGCGGGCGGCTGCCGGAATCGGCCGGATGTCCGGGGTCCTCGGGCGGGGTGGGACCGGCCAGGAGCGCTGTTGACATGTCAACGGTGTCATTGTGAGTGTGGACGCCACCGTTCTTGAGGCCGGCTGGTCACCTGGGCCTCAATCCGGTGTCAGCCCGGCCTTCTGGCCATGGTCCGGTCTTCTCTGAGCCGGACTTTCCGGTGAAGTTTTTCGCGACCAGGCGGCTTCTGCGCGGTCCCAAAACCCGCCCGCAGACCCCCCGACCTGTCTGTTCACCCGCCGCCTCTGTCCACGGGCGCCGTCATGGGACCGCAAAAGTTTGTCGCCGGGACCGAAAGGCGCCCGGCGCTCCCGGGGTGCCTTATTTCCCTGCCTCCCGCCGCGCCAGGCTCCCGACCGCCGGAGCGGGCCCCGATGGCGCCGGGGCTTTCCGTCGCTTCCCGCAAGGGCGGGACCAGACCTTTCGGCAGACAGCCTTCGCCGGGCAGCCGGGTCGGGCCGCCGCAGGGGTCCCACGATGCCCGACCTGCCGGCGACTGCGCCCCGGGCATGCCGGCAGGCCGCGGGGAGGCGGCGAACCTGCCCGGGGTCGCCCGGGCGCGAGCCTGCCCCGCGAAAAAGCGGGCCTCCAGGCCTTCGGCGCGGCGGGGGACGGCTACCGGGCGAAGCCGGCTCAAAGGCAGCGGGGCGGACCCCGGGGCCGGTCGGCGCAGGCTCTGCCGGACACAGAAGGCGCGCGCCCGCCAGGCTGAGGGAAGCGACACCGGCCCGGCGCCGCCGGTTTAACCCGCTGCAGGCCGCCGGCAGTCCCATATCACGGCGCACGATTTCGCCCCGGACTGTACGCCTGTCGGGTCCGGAAATACCGCAGCTGGCACCCCTGGACGTTGTGGCGCTAAATCTGCGGACCTGTCGGGTGTTTGTTTGAGGCTTATGTCCCGGAATTTCCGGCCGATGCTGGTGTATAATAGTGCAGGAAAGCTGACAGGAGGTGGAAAAGTGCCGGCCAGGTTTGAGGTTGAGGCCGAGATCCGGCCTATCCGGGAGCTTACCCGCCGGAAGAGCCGGGTGCAGGAGGAGCTGGATGCCATCCGGGATTATGTCCGGCAGGCCCCGGAGCTGTGGAAGGAGGGCAAGACCATCCTTTTGAAGGTGCCTTCGCCCGACCAGGTTGAGCACCTGCGCTACCGGATAAAGCAGGTGGCGGCCGAACTGGGCTTCCGGGTCCGGGTTGCCGAGGTGGCGCCGGGCCGGGTCGCCCTCTTCCCCATCGAGGCTAGCCGTAAGATAAAGAACCGGGCTCCCGGCGCCTGAAGGCCCGGACGGGCCCCGGACTGACGCCGGGCAGACCTCCGCGTCCGGAGCCGGGGCCTTGCCGGGGATGGGGCTGCTTTCCGGGTCGGGTCCTGCCGGGGAGCGCCGGGCGCGTCCCGACCCGGCGCGGGCGGCCGCCCGCCACTTGCTTCCGGAACCCCGGCCGGCCCCGGCGGCCTTCCGGCTGCAGGGACTCCGTTGGCCCGAACCGGCCGGTCCCCGGTGGTATACTTTCAGCAGAACGTATGGTCAGATGGTTGCTTTTCGCTGCTGTCCTGGGCTCCCCCTGCGGCCCTGGCCGACGGCCCCCCGGCGGAGCCGGCCGTCTTCGACGACGCGGCCGCCCCCACGGCCACGGAGTAGGCCCGCTACGGCGGGCCGGCCGTGCTGGGCGCCCCGGTGAGCCCCCGCTTCGACTGCGGCGGCCTGGTCTGTCAGGCCTTCCAGCGGCTCGTCCTGCGGTGGCAGCCCGGCCTGGGCAGTGCCGTGCCGGTCAACGTCTTTGATGAGCTTTCCCGGCGCGGCCTGGACGGCCGGCTTGAGGCGGCAAAGCAAGCGCCGCCGCCCCTCGACTGGTCGGCCGACGCCGGCCGCCCCTGGCCGGAGGTTGTCCGGGCCCACCAGGCGCTGCTGGATGCGGCGCCCCCCATCAGGGACCTTTACTTTTCGGCGCCGGACCCGGTTCTCGTCTTCGGGCTTCCGCAGTCGGCGGCCGACTACCCGGCGGTGTACGTGGTGCGCGCCCAGCGGGCGGTCTTCCAGCTGTGGAAGGTGGACCTGCCCTGGGCCCGGGCCGGGCAGGTGACGGTGGCCAGCGGGGGCGAGATTGCGGTGGAGGCCGGGCCTGTCCCCGGCGTGGATGCCGGGCCTGAGGAGGCCCGGGCCGTCTTTGAGGCCGTAAAGGCCCGGCCGGGCGGCCGGCTGGTCCGGGACAAGGGCCTTTACCGGCAGGCGCTGGCGTACGCCCGGCAGGCGGTTCAGGCCGGCACGGTGGATACCGGCCGGCTGGGGATGCCGGCGCCGGCCCTGGCCGCAGCGGCCTGCGGGGCCGACCTCAACGGCCGGCTCTATCCGGCCCGGCTGTGGCTTGAGCGGTTCGGGGCCCTCGGTCTTCCGCAGTACCGGCGGGCGGCGGTGGCGGTGGCAGTCGGCGGCCCCTTCCTGGCGGAGGGGTTTGACCTGCGGCCGGACCCCGAAGGCTGCTTCGACCGGGTTGCGGTGATGATGCTTACGCCTTAAGACGGATGCCCAGGTAGGATACGGTGCGGGCCTTTCCCGCAAGCCTCCTTTCAAAGCCGGCCTCGCCGAGTATTCGGCCGAAGAGGGTCTGGCTGGCGGCCGTTTCCGGGGCGCCCCACCACTCGAGATACGCCGCGTAGAGCTCAGCGGCTCCCGTTGCGGCGTCGGGGTCCCGCTCGCAGCGCAGCTGCAGGAAAAGCTGGACTGAAAGCCGGCGGAGGTCCTTAGCGTCCTGTCTGCACTTTTCGGCCAGCTCCCGGACCGCCTCAGGTTCGGGGTTCCGGTCTAGCTCCCGCCCCGGCGCCTCCAGCTCCTTGGGGCTGACCCTGAGGGCCCGAAGCATGAGGGCGGCGACCCAGAATTTTCCCGGACTCCGGTTAGACTGCTCCGGGTCCGGGCCCGCTTCGGTCTGGAACCGGGCCGCCAGGTTGAAAAGCTCGTCGAAGTCCCACCTGGGGGCGATTTCAACCTCGGCCCAGCCGCGGGTTGGGGTTATGGGCTGGGGGTCGTATGAAGGGCAGTAGATGAGCCGGCCGCCTGCCAGGGGGATCGTCCAGGCCGGGTCGGGCGAGTTGACGGCGCCGACGGCCCGGGCCAGCCGCTCCAGCAGGACGATGAACCGCCAGGCCGTCTCCCGGCTGTACTCGCCGGCCCGGACCCCCAGCTCGACGGGGTTTTTAAGCTGCCAGAGGACCACGTAAGTGGCGTCGGTCCCGGTCTCCGAAAAGTCCCTGACCGCGTCTTCCAGGCGGCTGGCCGGCGTTCCCAGGCGGCCCAGCATTCGCCGGGCCAGCCACAGGTGCAGGGGTTCGACCTTCCAGACGGCGGTGGGTGGGGCCTCCTTGAGGAAGGGAGCCTCCAGGGGGAGGCGGCCCCGGCAGACGACCCAGGCGCAGCAGGCGGCGCGCAGGAAGGTCTGCGGCGACCGGAAGTGCCGGTCCGGCGGGTGGCGGAAGACGGGGGCGATGCGGGGCCTTCCCCAGGAGAGGTGCTCGCAAAAGTATTCCAGGACCCTGCGTCCGCTCCAGGGAGCGTAGGGTGAGCCCCACGTTTCCAGATAGACGCTGCCGCCTTCTTCGAAGCCCACGCCGATGCCGGTATTTCCCAGGAAGGTGTTCGGCCAGCGGCAGTCGATCCCGATGACCTTAAGGAGCCAGTGGGCGTGGCCGTGGGGGCGGTCGTCGAAGAGGGGTTCGAGGCGCCCGAGGCTGTCCAGGTCCCGCCGGCTCAGGGACCCGGCCAGGAGCAGCAGCCGCCGCTGCTCGTCGGGCTCTTCGAGCCAGCGGTCTTCTTCCGGATCATCCCATCTGGTATTCATCAATTCCTCCTGTATGTACAGGGTGTGTACATTCAGCAGTATGATACCCCATGAATGCCGGATTGTCAAGGGGATATATTTGAGGGTAATTCATAGGTGCATTCCAGACGGTACGGGTGTACGGGCATAAGTAGAACCCATGGTACAGTCTCCCGGACATCATGCATGTAGCCGTCCGGACTGAAGTTTCGATTAATCTCAGGCCCATCAGTACCGACAACCGGCATGCTGGATTTCAGGATAGTGGCGGAAGTTTTACGGAGGTTTCGCCGGCTATGAAGCCATCCGACCGGATGTGAAGGCACACGGCGCGGAAGCGGTAGAGGGCCGGGATCTGGCCCGTGGGCGCGGGAGGCGGCCGTTCAGGCACGGGCGCCGTCCGCCGGCCCGGGTGGGCAAGCGGGCGGAATCCGCGGGTAAACCGCCGGACCACGGATGCGCAGCCGTCTGCAAACCGCGGGCGGTAGCCATGGTCGGGACGTGGCTCCGGCCGGACCGGTGGGGGCGGCGGCTTCGAGCGGCCCCGGCGCATCCCGGTCGCGGACAGCCTGGTGCGGAGCGCCGGCGGCACGGCTTCACGGCCGGAAGGGCTGCGGTGCGTTTGAACCGGACCTGAACCCGGCGGATCGCCCTGGACAGCCATGTGAACTGCCGACGGCTTCCTGCAGGCAGCCCGCTGCGCTGGCGCCGTCCCTGCGGGCGCGTTTCAGGCCCGGTTCAGGGACCAGCGGCGGGCAGCTGGTGTCGCGGCGAACGGAAGAACGACAGAACGGCCAGCTGTGGTCTCCGGGAACGGGCAGGCCGCAGCCGGCGCGGACCCGGCTTGCGCCGCCGGCGGGCGCACGGCTCGCTGGCCGGCCGGCCCTCCAGGCCCTGCAGGGAAGGATTTGGAACAAAAAGCGCCGGCCGGCTCGCATCAGGCAGGACTCTCCAGTTTTCTGAAGCCCGGCTGTGCCTGGGAGGCGGCGCCAATGTCCTGGCCGCAATCCCCGACCCCAGGGGCGGACACGGCCACCGGCACCCCATCCGGTCGGTGCTTACAGCCCTGATTCCGGCCGCCCGCAACGGCCAGGGCTCCCCGCGGGCCCGCGCCCATTCCGATCGCCCTGCCGCAACCGTATCCCGGCCCTGGAAACGTTCTGAACACTCCGCTGCTGGCTGACGGCCGTGTTTTGCGGGGCAGCAAGCAGCCTTCGGCCGCACGGTGGGGCTGGTCCCTGGGCAGGCTGCGGCGGCTGACGCGGGCCTGATAACCGGACGGGTTGTCCGGGGGTGCCTGGAACCGGCCCGAGCCTGAGGCGGCTTGACCGGCCGGTCATGGTCGGCAAGGTCGGGTACGGCTGGCCTGGCCCGGCAGCTGCCGCGCCCGGCTGCGTGGTCGCTGCAGACCGGCCGGGGCAGTGCGCCGAATGCGGCGCCCGGAATCTGGCTGGGCTCGGGTTATCCGTTCGTGGTTAATGGATTCCGGCCGCTGTGGACATAAGCGCACAACGCCTGACCGGGTTCTAAGCCTGCTGATTCGCCGGAGGCCATGAAAACTGGAAAGCCCCGGGGAAAGACGCTGAGAATCTTCCGGCTACGGCGGCAGGGTGATATGGCTGACCTTCGGGTCAACCTGAAAGCTCCGTCCGGCCCACGCCACCTGCGGCGGCCCGGCGCATTGTCGGGCAGCGACCCCCTCGGTGATGATGGGTAAGCCTGCCATCCTCGGAACCGGGGTCACGGTCGAGCCCATTTTTAGAAAAGCTCGCCGCGGGTGGGACGGTGGAGGACCTGCTGAAGGCACAGCCCCGGCCGACACGGGAGGCCGTTCGGGCGGCGCTGGCCTTTGGGGCCCAGCCGTTGCGGGCCGATGTGGTGTATCCTGTTGAGGTCCCGCCGTGAAGTTCCTGGCTGATGATGGGTCGGTCGGCCCATTGTGGAACGGCTGTGCCAGAGCGGCCATCAGGTATGTTGCGGAACTGGGCCGTGCTTTCAGGTCTGGCGAATCGGGAAGGAGCCATCCGGCTGACGTCGGACCGCGATTCCGGCGCGGGCGCCTGACCACAGGGGTTGTTCTCGTCCGGTTGAGCGGTATCTCTCCCGGCCGCAAGGCACAGGTCGTCGATATTGCTCTGGCCGCGCCTGGGGATGAGATGGCACAGGCCTTCACGGTGATTACTCCGGCAGCCCTGCGCATCCGACGCCGACCGGTCGGGAAAGGACGACATCGCCAATCCTGCCTCCGCCGGCGCGGCGGACAGCTGAGCCTGGTCACCAGCCGCAGGTGAATCCTGGCGTCGCTGACCTTCGGAGACAGGGTCGGGCGCCTGCTCAAAAGGGCCGGGCTAACACCGCCTTGAGGGCCCCGTGAGCAGCCGGCAGGCCAGAGAAGGCCGGAGTGGTGTCCGAGCCGCGTTCTGAAGGTCAGCGGCGTCAGGGCACAGGGTGGGCCCCGCCCGGTATAAAGTGCTGCCCGGGCCGGCGGTTTTCGGGCAGGTGGGCGTTACGAGGGTCTATCCCGCTCGACTTCGTCGACCGCGGGGCACTTGGCTTCGGCCGGGCGCTTGCCTGTCAGGACCGGAGCTGAGGACCGGCGGCCTGCCGCCGGTGGTCGCTGCTGTGGACGTAAGTGCCGCGGCGTCGCTGCTAATGGGGGGAACCGGAGTTTATCCAGCAGGCGGCTGGCCGGTCTCGGGGAATTCCCGGGCCACCCCGCAGACCCCGGACCGGCAGGCAGCGACGGCCTGCCCCGGGGCCAGAGCGGCCCTGTTCAGGCAGAACGCAAGCCCCGGCAAGACCGGCTTCCGTCCCATATATGGCGGGGCAATTCAGGGTGCTGGACGACCCTCGGGGGCCGTCGACCAGGGCCGGCAGCAGCCTGCCCGGGGGCTTTCGCCAGGGGTCGATGCGCCGGGCCCGGCTGACGGCCACAGGGGCATCCCTCCCGCCGTCTTCGGGACAGAGGGCAGGGGCTCAGGCCCTTGACACCGGGCCTTACTGGTGAGAAAATTTGTTCGAACAATGCGGGCATGGATGGGTCCGGACGCCGGTCCGGCTAAAGACCTCATCTACTGGAAGGGCAGGCCTTTTGTTTCCGTCTCGGCCGTGCTTAACCTTCTGCCCAGGCCGGGCCTCGTAACCTGGGCGGCCAGGACGGTGGCCCAGGTCGCCCTCGCCGACCCCGAGGCCTTAATGCGGCTGGCGGCGGCCGACCCGGCCGGGGCCGAGCGGCTGCTGCTTTCGGCCCCGGCCAGGGCCCGGCAGCTGGCCGCAAGACGGGGAACCCTGCTTCACCAGCTGGCAGCCCTTGTGGCCCTGGGGCGGCGGGTTCGGGCCCAGGGGGATGCGGCCAACCTTCTGGAGCTTGTTTCGGAGTTTGTGCGGCGGGAGGCGCCCGAGTTTATCCGGGTCGGGCCCAGGCTCTTTTCCCGCAGACACGGCTACGGCGGAATTGCCGATGCCATCGTCCGGCTTGGGGGTCAGACCCTGCTTCTGGAGTACAAGACGGGCGGGGTCTACCCCGAGCACCGGCTGCAGCTGGCCGCCTACGCCTTTTCGGAGTTTATCGGCCTTCCTGGGGGCCGTGAGGCGCCCCTGCCCCGGATTGACGGCGGCCTCATCGTCCGGGTCGGGCCGGCCGGCTATGAGCTCTGGCCGCTTAGCCTGAGCCAGGACGACTTTCTGGCCTTTCTGCACGCCTTAAGCCTCTACCACTGGCTCAAGGGGAGCCCCAGCCCCCGGGACCCACGGTGAATTGGGGAGCCCGGTTCTGCCGGACAGCGGGGCCTGGGAAAGCACGGCAGCCGGTGCCCGAACCGCCGGACGGCCAGGCGGGAAATGCTGGCGTCAGCTTCCCGCAAATAAGGTCGCAGGCAGTTTCTTCCCCAACCGGGACGGCGCAGGCAGTGGTAGACGCTTTACGGGCGGCCGTCGGAGGAGCCCACCCGGAGCTGGTCTGGCCGGCGGCGCGGCTGCAGCCCGGGCGGCCTCAATGCCGGGGCTGCAGCCGCAGGTCCTGAATTTCCAGGTTCGGAAAGCGGGTGCAGGCCCGGGCGGTCTTTCCGGCCAGGGCCGCGGCCCCGAACTCCCTCCGCCGGTCCCGCAGGCCCCGCCATCGCCTCCGCCGTCGTAACGGGCGAGAGGACCAGCCGGGCGGCCTCGCCGCCTGCGGCTCACCGGGGGCCTCTCGCCCCGACCTGAGGGCCCGGACCCGGGCGCCGGCCGCCTCAGGCGCATCATGTCAGGAGTTTACCCATAAGTTGGGCGTAAACCAGACCCTGGCAGACTGAGCTGTGCGACAGGTTCCGGCCGAGCGGCTTACGGGCTACACGGCCCGGTTCAGGCGCCTTTTCCCCCGATAGGCGGCTTTTTAGAAGGTTTGAGCAGCTCGATCAGGGGCTGATGGCCTCCGGCTCGCCCAAAATCAGTCAGGTCGTTGCCGCCCTGGCGCCGGAGACCCGGCCAGGGCGCAGCCGCCTTCGGCGGCTCCGCCGAAGCCATCGGCCTGGCCTCGAAACCCTTCAGGGTGAAGAGCTCCTCGTCCTGGTGGATCGCCTTACGCTGAGGACTTCGAGGGTTTAAGTCCGGTCAGTTCCCGGAAGGTCCCCGGTTGCGGCCTTTGACCGCCCCTGTCTTGGGGTCGATAGGGTTGGGCATCTGGGCCCCGGCTATGCCTGACTCCTGGCCTACCGGGAGCAAGGCCTGACGACTTTGCCCCGGGAGATTTCCAAGGCAGCCGGCTTTGCCGGCGCCGCCCAAGGCGGCCGCCAGCCAGAATCTCGGGGCTGAGGGTCGCAAGCTCATCTTTGTGTTTGACCGGGGCGCTGTTAACATAACGTGCTCTGCACGTTATGTTAACAGCCAAAGTCTTTTTGCAGATTAAGGACTTAGACCAGGCCTTCATCGCAAGGGTTCACCATGACCGGACACAGCGGCCAGCGGCCGCTGGCCGCAAGCTCAAGGCGGTGGCTGAGGGTCTGGACCTGCCTTTCCGTGGGAAGGCCTGGCTCAAGGTCCAGGGTAAGTATATGCCTGTTGATATCCACTGCTTCTGGGTCAGGATTTTACGGCTGTAAACATAACGTGCTTTGCACGTTATGTTTACAGCGCAGGGTTCCGGCGCAGCAGCCTCCGGCTGCGCC
>CACRXB010000015.1_pt1 | contig 45864 bp, 47 predicted proteins | sample 5377071 | NCBI WGS metagenome assembly CACRXB01 (sample SAMEA6061848, study PRJEB28556) | metagenome | reverse complement strand
CAGCACGTTCTTCTCGTACCAGCGGGGGTCCTTCTCGATGATGTCGGCCTTGTAAATCCAGTTCCAGGGCGAGGCAAAGCCGGCCGTCAGCATCGAAGCTGACGGGCGCTTGAGCTTAAACCGGACGGTCCGGCTGTCGGGGGCTTCGATGGATTCGACGGGTTCGTAGAGGGCCTTGCGGGCGCTCACCACCCCCTGGGGCGGGAAGATTATCTTGTTGTAAGTCGCGACCACGTCCCGGCTGGTGAGGGGCGTCCCGTCGTGGAACTTGACCCCGTCCCGGAGCTTGAACTCGTAGACGAGCCCGTCCGGGGAAACCGACCAGGACTCCGCCAGGTCGCCGACGACGTTGGGGTAGTTGTTAGGGTCAAACTTCAGCAGGGTGCTGTAGAAGGGCGCAAAGGGATGGAGCAGGCCGAAGGTGGTCTCCCGGTGGGCGTCCAGGGAGGGCGGCTCGGCGTCCACCGCAAAGACCAGCTCGCCCCCGTACCGGGGCTGTTCGGCCGCCGGGCTGGCCTGGGGCGACGGTTGGGAGGGGGCGGCCGGGCTACACGACCAGAGGCCGAGGGCCGCCGCGGTGCCGGCCAGAAATTCCCGCCGGGAAAGCCGGAAAGCGCGTCTCGCCGTCATCAGTCCACTCCCCCTGCTGGCAGCGGTCACCGATATTGTAACCGGCGGTAACGGGGTCGTCAAACGGCGGGGATCCGGACTTCCGGTGGGGGATGGCTGGCACCGCTTACGAGGCGCCCGGCCTGGCCGAACGAAAGCCTGGACCAGGGCGGCGGTCTGCTGGTAAGGTCAGACAGCAGGCCGCCCGGCAATTACCCAGAACCGGCCGGTCAGACCGCCCGAGGCCCGGTGGGAGTAGAAAATCGCGCAGTTGCAGGCAGTGCAGGCGGCCCGGCTCAGGATCCGGTTTTCCGGAACCCCGACGGCCCGGAGCTGCTGAATTATCGCGGCCGGCAGGTCAAGATACGTCCGACCGGCCCTCAGATTCACGGCTTCTTCCGGCACGGGCAACCTGAGCCGGGCCTCTTCGACCACGTCAGGTCCCACCTCGTAACAGCAGGGGCCGATGCCCGGCCCGATTACCGCAAGCAGGTCGTCCGGGCGGCTTCCAAAAGCGTCGGCCATAGTCCGGACAACCCTTGCCGGGAGCCCGGCCAGGGTCCCCCGCCAGCCGCAGTGGGCCAGGCCGACCACCTGCCGCCGGCGGTCAAAGACGGCAACGGGGTAGCAGTCGGCAACCTGGACGAAAAGAAAGAGGCCGGGCTCGGCCGTAATGAGGGCATCAACTCCCGGGACCGGCGGTAGGCCCGGCGCAACGCCCCGGCCGCCGTCCGCCGCGGTTACCACGGCCGCGCCGTCTCCGTGGGTTTGTTCGGCCCCCACAACCCGGTCGGGTCTGAGCCCGAGGGCCGCCAGGACCCGGCGCCGGTTCTCCAGCACGGCCGCCGGGTCGTCGGGGACGCTGAGGCTCAGGTTCAGAGACGCATAGGGGCCGTTGCTGACCCCGCCGTGGCGGGTGGTGACCCAGAACCGGAATCCCGGAGCCTGCTCGGGGGCCAGGTCAAGGATGACGGGTTCTGACAAGTCGCCAGCCCGGCGGAGGGGCTATCTGGACTCCTGCTCGGCCTGCCGCCGACGGCGGGCTTCCCGCCCCCGCCGGCCGATTTCCCGGAAGTACTCGGGGCCGTACTTTTGCTTGACGGTGTTGCCGCCGAGGCGGCCAATTTCGGCCCAGTACTCCCGGGTCCGCCGGCTGGCCAGGGTCTGGCCGCCGCGTTTGCCGATCCGCCGGTAAAATTCGGAACCGTGCCGTTCCTTCGTTCGCAGGCCGCCCCGCCGCCCGGCCTCGCGGGTGGTCATAGCTTCTTTTTCCGGAGCCCGTTCCTCAGCCAATTCTGCACTCCTTCAGTTTTAAATGAAGCTATCAGCCCCGCTGGTCTTTTGACTCTCCCCTCTGCCTGCTGTCATTATACAGGTTTTTTGCTACCCAGGCAAGGTGCAGTTTTGGCTGCTACAACCCCGGACTGATGAACCCCACCTCGGCCCGGTCCAAATCGCCCCAAGGGCTCAGGGTCTGGAGGGCCGCCCGAACCCGGTCCCGGTCCGGCCAGCCTCCGTCTGCGGCGGCCTGCTCCACAGCCCGCAGAATCAGGCGGGTCGCCTGGTACGCCCCCACCGCGGCCGGCCCGGGTTCGCCCCCGCCGGCATTCCGGAAACCCGCCGCAAAGGCCTGAAATTCGTCGGCCGGAAGCCGCCAGGTTGGAACCAGGACCGCGGCCCTGGCTGAACCCAGCAGGTTTCTGAGGCCTGGCGCATAGGCCGGCGGGCCCAGGAACAGGGCGGCCGGCTGGCCGGCCTGCCCCAGGGTCGAGGCCCAGCGGGCGGCGGTGATGCCGTCCGCGCAGATGAGAACCCCTTCCGTTCCCGGCGGCAGGCCGCCCGGGTTGGGGGCGGCCCCCAGGTAGGCGACCGGAAAATTGCCGCCGGCGCCGTGGCCTGGCCCCACCCACGGGCAGGCGTTCGGGTCAAAGCTGACGACGAGCCGACCCGTCGGCCCCAGCTGCTGGGCGGCCGCGGTCTCGAACCGGGACCAGGGCGGCGCCAGGTAGTAGACGGGTCCGTCCGTTGGGAGGGCGGGAACCCAGTAGTTGACCAGGCCCAGGCCGGCCTGGCGGTAAACCGGCGCCGCCGCGCTCAGCGAGGCCCACGAGGGGTGGCCCACCGCGGCCACAATCCTGGGGTCGGCGGCGAGCTTTTCGGCCTGAAGCCGCCCGAATTCGGCGGTGGAGCGGTCGTCCTCGGCGACGAGCTCGGCCCGAAGGCCGCGGCCCCGGTCCTCCAGGTTCCAGCGGTTTACGGCCGCCCGGGCCGCAAAGAGGGCCTCATACCCGACCGACCATTCCGGTCCCGAAAACGGGGCAACCAGGCCGATCTTGACCACGCCCCGGAAACCCGGGGCCGGGACGGACCCGCAGGCCGCCGCCGTAGCCGCAAGTACCCCGCCCAGAAAGGCGACGAGGGCCCGGACTCTGGGGGCCCCCGTCGGGGTGTGGTATCCCTGCTCCGGGCCTAGACCCGAATGCATGCCACGTAATGGCCGCCCCCCTTGTCCTCCAGGGGCGGGACCACCCGGGAGCACTCGGGGATGGCGATGGGACAGCGGGTGTGGAAGACGCATCCGCTGGGCGGGTTGACCGGGCTCGGCACGTCCCCGGTCAGGATGATCCGCTCCCGCTTGGCCTCAACCTCGGGGTCGGGGATCGGGACTGCCGAGATGAGCGCTTTGGTGTAGGGGTGGAGCGGGTTTTCGTAGATTTCGTCCCGGTCGGCGATCTCGACGATGTGACCCAGGTACATCACGGCCACCCGGTCGCTGATGTGCCGGACGACGGCCAGGTCATGGGCGATGAAGAGGTAAGTGAGGTTGAACTGGGCCTGGAGGTCCTCCAGCAGGTTGATGATCTGGGCCTGAATCGAGACGTCCAGGGCCGAGACCGGCTCGTCGCAGACGATAAAGTCAGGCTGAACGGCCAGGGCCCGGGCGATGCCGATGCGCTGGCGCTGGCCGCCCGAGAACTCGTGGGGGTAGCGGTTAACGAAATAGGGGTTCAGGCCGACCACCCGCAGGAGCTCCTGAACCCGCTCCATGCGCTCCTTCCTGTTCTTGGCCAGGCCGTGGATGATCAGGGGTTCGGCGATGATGCTTCCAACCGACATCCGGGGGTTGAGGGACGCATACGGGTCCTGGAAGATCATCTGCATCCGGCGGCGCATGCGCCGCAAGGCCTCACCCTTTAAGGCCGTCAGGTCGATGCCGTCGAAATAGACCTTCCCGGCCGTGGGCCGGTAGAGCTGGAGGATCGCCCGCCCGAGGGTGGACTTTCCGCAGCCCGACTCGCCGACAAGGCCCAGGGTCTCACCCCGGCGAATCGTAAAGCTTACCCCGTCCACGGCCTTAACGTCGGCAACCTTGCGCTGGAGGATGATGCCCGACGTAATCGGGAAGTACATTTTGAGGTCCCGGACCTCAAGCAGGACGTTGTCGGTGCGGGCGGTCCCGCCCGTCTGGGGCTGTCGCTGGTGTTCGTTCATGACCGCTCCCCCTTCCTGTAGTAAACCTCGGCGTAACAGGCGATGTAGTGATTCTCCCCGACTTCCCGTAGCGTGGGCCGCTTCTGCCAGCAGATATCCATGGCGTACGGGCACCGGGGCGCAAAATCGCACATGTCGGGCGGCTCGATCAGGTCCGGCGGCAGGCCCGGAATCGGCTCAAGCTTCTCCTTGCGGGGCTCGTCCAGCCGCGGAACCGATTTGAGCAGGCCGATGGTGTACGGGTGCCGGGGATTTGCAAAGATCTCCCGGGTGGGTGCCGTCTCCACGATGTGACCGGCGTACATGACCGCGACCCGCTGGGTCATGCCGGCGACGATCCCCAGGTTGTGGGTGATCAGGATCATGGAGGTGCCCCGCTCGGCCACGAGCCGCCGGATTATATCCAGAACCTGGGCCTGGATGGTGACGTCAAGGGCGGTGGTGGGCTCGTCGGCGATGATGAGCTGGGGGTTGCAGGCCAGGGCCATGGCGATCATGACCCGCTGGCGCATGCCGCCCGAGAACTGGTGGGGGTAGTTGTCCACCCGCTGTTCGGCCGAGGGTATTCCGACCATCTTGAGCAGTTCGATGGTCCGCTGGCGGGCCTCGGAGCGGCTCATTCCCAGGTGGAGCTCCAGGACCTCGGAGATCTGCCGGTTGATGGTCAGGACCGGGTTCAGGGAGGTCATCGGGTCCTGGAAGATCATCGCGATCCGGTTGCCCCGGATCTTGCGCAGCTCGGCGTCGTCCATCTTGAGCAGGTCTTCACCCTGGAAGAGGATCTGACCGCTCACAATCCGGCCGGGCGGTGTGGGGATGAGGCGCATGATGGACAGGGCCGAGACGCTCTTGCCGCACCCGGACTCCCCGACCAGGCCGAGGGTTTCGCCTTCGTTGAGCTCATAGGAGACCCCGTCGACGGCCTTAACCACGCCGTCCTGGGTAAAAAAGTAAGTCCGTAAGTCCTTTACCTGAAGTAATGGCGCCATCCGGTCTGCCTCCGTTTGATTTTAACGCCCGCGGGGATTGAGCGCATCATTCAACGCGTCCCCGATAAACTGAAACGAAAGGTTAACCAGGCCGACGGTCGCGGCCGGCATCAGCAGGAGGTGCGGGTTGATCCGCCACTGCATCCGGTTCTCCCAGATCATCGTTCCCCACGACGGGTTCGGCGGCTGCACCCCGATCCCCAGCCAGCTCAATACTACCTCGGCTGTGACCGCGTGGCCAAGGCCCATGGAAACGGCCACCAGCACCGGCGGCAGGGCATTGGGGAGCAGGTGCCGCCAGACCACCTGCCAGGTTGACGCCCCCAGCGCCTGGGCGGCAACGACAAACTCCCGGTTCTTGAGGCTCAGCACCTGCCCCCGAACCAGTCGGGCCATCCCCGGCCAGCCGACGAAGGACAGCGCCCCGAAGACGACCACGTAGTCGAGATAGCCCGACCGGGCCAGCCCTTGAAGGCCCAGGGCCCCTTCGTACTGCGCCACCAGGCCAACGAAGGCGGGCTTTATCGTCGCCGCAATAAAGATTACAAAGAGCATGCCGGGAAACGCAAACAGGATATCGCCAACCCGCATCACCAGGCTGTCAACCCAGCCGCCCAGGTATCCGGCCAGGGCGCCCAGGATAACCCCGTAAATGGTGCTCAGGCTCACGGCCAGGACCGAGACCACAGCCGCCGTCCGGGCCCCCCAGATGAGCCGGCTCAAAATGTCCCGGCCGAGCTCGTCCGTGCCCAGCAGGTGGGCCCAGGAAGGCGGCTGCCGGGCCTGGTCGAGGTTCTGGGTCCGGTAGTCGTAGGGAGCGACCCAGGGTGCGAAGAGGCCGGCCGTGTAGACCAGGAGGATAAAGACGAGGCCTGCCACCGCAACCTTCCGGCGCTTGAACCGCGACCAGGTGACGGCCCAGAGGCTGCGGCCCTTAACGGGCGGCTGGCCGGTCAGGGGAACGCCGGGGGAAACGGCGGCGCGGTCGGCCATCAGTCGTACCTGATGCGGGGGTCGAGGAAGGTGTAGCCGATGTCGACGAGCAGGTTGGCGAGTACGAACGAAGTCGCAACCAGCAGGGTAATGGCCATGATCACCGGGTAATCCCGGGTGAACATGGAGTCAACGGCCATCGCCCCGATGCCCGGAATGCCGTAGAGGGTTTCGATTACAAAGAAGCCTTCGACCAGTCCCCCGAGGCTTAGACCCAGGATCGTCCAAAGGGGCAGCAGGGCATTGCGGACGACGTGGCGGACCATGACCGTGGACTCGGGCAGGCCCTTGGCCCGGGCGACCCGCACGTAGTCCTGGTAAAGCACATCCAGGGTGCTGGCCCGCATCTGCCGGGTGATCACCGCCAGCCCCGGCAGGGCCATAACAACGGCCGGAATGATGATCCGGGAGTCGAAAAGGCCGCCCCAGCCTGACGACGGCAGCCAGCGCAGGGTCCGAACGAAGATGAGGAGAAGCATCGGCAGGGTAAAAAAGACGGGAATCGAGTTGAGGACCAGGGTTGTGCCTACGATGAGGTCGTCAAGCCAGGTTCCCTGCTTGAGGGCCGCCAGGATGCCGAGGGGAATGCCGATGGCGAAGGCCAGGGCGAGGCCCGCCAGGCCGAGCTGAACCGAAACCCACACCTTGTCGGCGATGAGGTCGGCGACCGGCTGGCCCCGGTACTTATAGCTTTCGCCGAAGTCCCCGTTGACGGCCCGCAGGACGAAATCGGTGTAACGCTCGAAGAAGGGCCGGTTAAGGCCGAGCTCCTCCCGGAGCCGCTCGGCCGCGGCCGGGTTCACCCGCTGGCCCAGCATCACCTCCACCGGGTCGCCCGGCGCGTAGTAGCCGAGGGTGAAGGTGATGAAGGAAACCGCCAGCAGCACGACCGGCAGCCAGAGCAGGCGGCGGATGATGTACCGGACCATCGGCCGCTAATGGGGCTCGACGACCACGTCCTTGAGGACCGGGATAATAATGGGCGAGACGACGTAGTTCTTGACCCAGGGCTTTACCAGCACGTACTCTTTGCCGAAGGTGAGGGGGATCCAGGGCGCATCCTGGATAATGATCTGCTCAACCTGCTGGTAAAGCTGGATCCGCCGCTGGGGGTCGGACTCGGTCCGGGCCTGCTCCAGAAGGCGGTCAACTTCCGGGTTCGAATACCGGGTCGTGTTGTCCAGGCTCTGGCTGTGGAAGAGGATGTCCAGGAAGTTCTGCGGGTCAGGGTAGTCGGCAATCCAGCCGAGCTCGAAAGCCTGGTATTTATAGCGCTTCAGGTCGTCCAGGAAGGTGGCCCACTCCACCTGCTGGACCTGGACCTCAATGCCCAGGTTCTGCCGCCACATTTCAATAATGGCGCTCGTCGCCTGGGGCGGGTTTCCGGCAGTGCCCGGAATTGTCAGGGTGATGGGCGGGAGATTCGTCCCGTACTTGGACTGGGCCAGGAGCTGTTTTGCCCGCTCCGGGTCGAACTTGATGCCCGTCAGGTTCGGATTGTAGCCGGGAAAGCCCGGCGGCAGGATGCCGTAGGCCGGGTCGACAAACTTGCGCAGGACGACCTCCGCAAGCTTGTCCTTGTCCACGGCATAGCTCAGGGCAAGGCGAACGTTGCGGTCGTCGAAGGGCGGCTTGGTGACATTGAACCCGATGTACTCGACGCTGAACGAATTGGCCACCACCAGCTCCTTGCGGAGGGGGCTGTTCGGGTCAAGAACCCGCTCGATGTCGTTGATGCCGACCCCGGTGATGTCAATTTCGTTGTTTTCGTACATGGTCATGGCCGAGCCGCCGGACAGGATGAAGATGGCCTGCTCGAGCTTGGGGGCGCCCAGGTAGTAGTTCTCGTTGCGCTCGAGAACGATCCGTTCCCCAACGCGCCACTCCCGGAGCTTGAAGGGCCCGGTGCCGTTCGGCCGGAACATCCAGTTGCGGCCCGACTCGACGTTCTCCTTGTCAACGACAAAGGCCGTGGGGTAGGTCAGCTTCGCCAGGAAGTAAACTTTCGGGGCATCAATCTGGATCTGCAGGGTGTAGTCGTCAATCACTTTCACGCCGCTGACCTGCCGGGCCTGCCCGTTCAACATCTCCTTTACGCCGACAATGTCGCCCAGGTAAGTATCGGCCACCGTCGACTGGGTCCGGGGGTCGGCCGCCCGCTCAATTGAGTACTTAAAGTCCTGGGCGGTTACCTGCTTGCCGTTGTGGAATTTGGCATTTTTCCGGAGGTAGAAAGTATACGTCCGGCCGTCGGCGCTAACATCCCAGCGTTCGGCCAGGTCGGGAACAATCTGGAGGTCCTTGTTGAAGGTGACCAGCCCCGAAAAGATTTCAACAATGTAGGTTGCGGAGGTGACGTCCGTTGTCAGGGCCGGGTCAAGGGTCGGAGGGTCCGCCCCCAGCATGGTCAGGATGTTCGCCTTCCCCGGGGGCAACTGCTCCTGCGTGCCCTGGCTCTGGCCGGATGGCTGCCGGGATCCCGGCAGGAATCTGCATCCGGACAGGACCAGCGCCAGAACAAGCAATGCCGCCAGGCCTGCCCTGATCAGCCGCCGTCCCATGCGCCCTGCTCCCTCTCTGGAACTTTTCCCCTCGAAGGTTCTAGCCCATTTTAGGTGCAGTCATAACCCACTGTCAAGTGGGGCCCGAAGGCGAAGACCTCCCGGTCCCGGAGCTCGCCGGCGCCGCTTACGGCTGGAACCCGGTGATTCCGGGCCTTTACCCGGCCGGTGTATAATCAGGCGCGGTCGATTTCCGCCGGCCGGTTAACGGCACGGCGGCGGAAGCCTGAGCACCACACTCGGTTCCCACTGGCGGGTAGACCGACCCTACCCGGATGGGTGGCCCGCGTCGGCCACCCTGATGCTAATATCTGGCCGGGAGGCCGTTATGACCGGGCAGGTTGATATTTTAACAAACCTTTTTATCTTTGTACTGGCGTCCTTCCTGGGGCTGGAGCTTATCCGGCACGTTTCAAGGCTCCTGCACACCCCCCTGATGTCCCTCACCAATGCCATTTCGGCCATCGCCATCGTCGGGTCGCTGCTCCTTACGGGCGCCCACCACGATGACCTGAGCGTCGCCCTGGGGGCGGTGGCGGTGGCGGCCTCGACGGCCAACATCGTCGGCGGGTTCCTGATCACCGAGCGGATCCTGCGCATGTTCCGGGGGCGCGGCCGATGACAGGGGACCAGGTCGTTCAGGTCATCTACCTGCTTTCGGCGGTTCTGTTTATCCTGGCCCTCAAGTTTATGAGCGAGGTTCGGACCGCCCGGTGGGGCAACTGGGCGGGTGCCCTCGGAATGCTTTTGGCCGTCGGCGGGACGCTGCTCCGGCCGGAAATCACGGACTACCGCTGGATCATCGTGGCCGTGGTCATCGGGTCGGCCGTCGGCGCACCGATGGCCCTGCTTATGCCGATGACCGCGGTCCCCCAGCGGACGGCCCTTTCCCACGCGTTTGGGGCCCTGGCGGCCGGGCTGGTAGGCACGGCCGAGTTCTACCTGCGGGGCGAGACCCTGGACGCCTTCTCAATGGGCGTGCTCTGTCTGGAAGTACTCCTGGGCTACCTCACTTTTACGGGTAGCCTTCTGGCTTTCGCCAAGCTCCAGGAGCTCATTCCGACGCGGCCCATCGTCTACCCGGGACGCAACTATGTCAGCCTCTCGGTGCTGGCGGTGGCCGTCCTGACTGCGGCCTACCTGGTGGTGAACCGGGGCCCGGCCGGCCTTTTCCCGGTCCTGGTCGGGTCGGCCCTCCTCTTCGGCATCCTGCTTATCCTGCCCATCGGCGGGGCCGACATGCCCACGGTCATCGCCATCCTCAACGCTTACGCCGGGCTTTCCTCGTCGTTTATGGGCTTTCTGCTGGACAACAGACTGCTCATCATCGCCGGTGCCCTGGACGGGTCGTCGGGCCTTATCCTCTCGATTTTGATGTGCAAGGCGATGAACCGGTCGTTTACGAACGTGCTGTTTGGGGCCTTCGGACAGGTAGCTGTGGAGACGGCGGAGAAGGGGCGAACCGTTCAGGCTTACACGCCCCAGGATGCGGCCGCCATCCTGGAAACGGCCCATTCGGTGATTACTGTCACCGGCTACGGGATGGCGGCGGCCCAGGCCCAGCATGCGGTTAAAGAGCTGGCCGACCTGCTGATAAGCCGGGGGGTGGACGTCAAGTTCGCCATTCACCCGGTCGCCGGTCGGATGCCCGGGCACATGAACGTGCTTCTGGCCGAGGCCGGCGTCCCCTACGACCTGCTCTACGAAATGGACCAGATAAACCCCCTCTTCCCGGAGACGGATGTGGCCCTGGTGGTGGGCGCCAACGACGTCACCAACCCGGCCGCCCGGACCAAGCCAGATTCGCCCATTTACGGGATGCCGATCCTGGATGTGGACAAGGCCCGGACCGTTATCTTTATCAAGCGCAGCCTGGCCCCGGGCTTTGCCGGCATCGATAACGAACTGTTCTACCTGCCGAAGACCATGATGGTATTCGGCGACGCCAAGAAAGTCGTGACCGAGATTATTGCGGCCCTCAAAGGCTGAGGAGGCACCGATGATCGTTGGGGTCGTTCGGGAAACTTTTCCGGGCGAGCGGCGGGTGGCCCTCACGCCGGCCGTTATTCCAAACCTTACCCGGGCCGGCTTCCGGGTGGTCGTCGAGGCCGGCGCCGGGGAGGCCGCCGGGTTCGACGACGCCGCCTACGCCGAGAAGGGGGCGGAAATCGCCGCCGGCCGGGACGAGGTTTTCGGCCGGGCCGACGTCCTGGTTCAGGTTCGGGGCTACGGGGCCAATCCCGAGGCCGGCCGGGCTGACCTGAGCCGCCTGCGGCCCGGACAGGTTCTCATTGGGTTTCTGGACCCCATAGCCAACCCGGAGGCGGCGGCCGAGCTGGCCGCCCGGGAGGTTACGGCCTTTGCCCTGGAGCTGTTGCCCCGGATCACCCGGGCCCAGCCCATGGATGCCCTCTCGTCCCAGGCGACCGTTGCGGGCTACAAGGCTGCACTGCTGGCGGCCGAGGCGCTGCCGAAGCTCTTTCCGATGCTGATAACGGCAGCGGGCACCATCACCCCGGCAAAGGTCTTCGTCATTGGGGCCGGGGTGGCGGGCCTGCAGGCCATTGCCACCGCCCGGCGGCTGGGTGCGGTGGTCTCGGCTTACGACGTGCGCCCGGCCGCAAAGGAAGAGGCCGAAAGTGTAGGGGCCCGGTTTATCGAACTTCCGCTGGAAACGGCCGGCGTTGAGGCCGGGGGCGGCTATGCCCGGCCGATGGATGAGGAGTTTTACCGCCGCCAGCGGGAACTGATGGGCCAGGTCGTGGCCGAACACGATGCGGTCATCGCCACCGCGATGGTCCTGGGGCGGCGGGCCCCGGTGCTGGTCACGGCCGAAATGGTCCGGGGGATGCGGCCGGGGTCGGTGATCGTAGACCTGGCCGCCGAGCGGGGCGGGAACTGTGAGCTGACCCGGCCGGGCGAAACGGTGGAGGTAAACCGGGTCAAAATCATTGGGGCCGTCAACCTGCCGGCCACCGTTCCGTATGATGCCAGCCAGATGTATGCCCGGAACGTAACGAATTTTTTACTGCACGTGCTGGGCGGTTCCGGCAAGCCGGACCTTTCGGATGAGATCACCCGGGAGACCCTGCTGGTCCGGTCGGGAGAAGTGGTCAGTCCCAGGGTCCGCCAGTTGCTGGGCCTGCCCCCCGTTCCGGCCCCGTCGGCCGACTGATGAACCCCTTCGGGATACCCGCCGATGTCGTTGCCCGCCGGGTCGAGGAGCTCGGGCAGGTCGGCCGCCTTCCGGAAGGGGGCCTTTACCGGGGAGTTTACACGCCGGCGTGGGCGGCGGCCCGGGCGGTGGTCGCCGAATGGGGCCGGGCGGCCGGCCTGGAGGTAGGAGAAGACGCCGTCGGGAACCTCTGGCTCCGGCTCCCCGGTACTGAACCGGGGCCGGCCATTGTCACGGGCTCGCATATCGACACGGTCCGCAACGGCGGCAAATACGATGGGGCCCTTGGCATCATCGCCGGGCTCACGGCCGTCGAAGTGCTCAAGGCCAGGTTCGGCCGGCCGAAGCGCACCCTGGAGGTGCTGGCGACCTGCGAGGAGGACGGGGCCCGGTTCCGGAGCCGCCTGTGGGGATCCCGGGCGATCCTGGGGATCATCCGGCCCGAAGAGCCCGATTCCATCCTGGATGCCGAAGGGATATCCATCGGCGAGGCGATGCGCCGGCTGGGTTTTGACCCGGCCCGCATCCCTGAGGCCCGGCGGGACGACATTGGGGCGTTCATCGAACTTCACATCGAGCAGGGACCGGTTCTCGAAACTTCGGGCCACCAGGTCGGCATCGTCACGGTCGTTACGGGGCTCACCATGGCCGTTGCCGAAGTGACCGGACGGGCCGACCACGCCGGCACCACCCCCATGGACGCCCGGCGGGATGCCCTGGTGGGGGCGGCCCGGATGATCCTGGCCGTCCGGCGGGCGGCGCTGGCGGCCGGACCGCCGGCGGTGGCCACCGTCGGGCGGATTGAAGCCTGGCCCGGCGGGTCGAATGTTGTCCCGGAGCGGGTCAGGTTCACCATCGACATCAGGCACACGGACGAAGACCAGCTCCGCCGGCTGGAGAACCGGGTTGCCCGGGCCTGCCGGCAGGTAGCCCGTAACTGCGACCTGGGCCTCGACTTCAGGGTGGTTTCGTCGACGCCCCCAACGCCCCTGGACCCGGCCCTGCGTCGGCTGCTGGTTGACCTGGCGGGCGGTCTCGGCCTGAAATTCCTCGAGATGCCCAGCGGCGCCGGTCACGATGCCGCCTGGCTGGCCCGGAGGTTTCCGGCCGCAATGATTTTCGTCCCGAGCCGGGACGGGCGCAGTCACAGCCCGCTGGAATACACCCCGGTGGAGCAGATAACGCCCGGGATCACCCTGCTGGCCGCCGCCCTCCACCGTCTCGCCTATTGACCGGCCGCGGCGGCCACTGCTAAAATGGACCGGAGGGTGCCAGAAGATGCCGATCTACGAGTACTTTTGCCCCAACTGCCGGACGAAGTTTGAGCTTTTGCGCCCGATAAGCCGCGCCGCCGAGGACGGCATCTGTCCGGGCTGCCAGCAGAACGCCCCCCGGATCATGTCGGTCTTTGCGTCCTTTTCCCGGGGCGCCGACGGGTCGGTTACCGCCGTGGGGGGCGGCTGCGCCGCCTGTGCCTCCCACGCCTGCGCCAGCTGCAGCCTGAACTGAGGGCCGCTTCCCTACCGGTCGGCTGCCCTGGCGTATTTAAAGGTTATCTGGTTGGGGTAAACCGGCAGGGTGAGGCGGTCTGCCGGCCTGACGGTAATTACCCAGTCCGGGTGGGTGTAGCGCAGAAGGGCGATGAGGCCGCCCCGCCGCTCCAGGGTTCTCAGCAGGGTTTCCGGGGCGCCGATAGCCCGGAGATAGTACGGTCCGGCCAGGAGGGTCCCGTCCACAACGAGCCAGCCCCTGCCCCCGCCGATGCTTGACCGGTAAACCAGGCGCAGGGTTGTTTGCGGGTTGCCGATGGCGATGGCCTCGGCCCCGGCGTTGCGCAGTTCGTTAACGAGGTCGACCATCTCGAAGGGTTCGGGGTTCCCGAGAAGCTCAACTTCAACCCCCGGTCCGCTGACTTCCAGCAGGCCGTTGATAGCCTTCAGCCGGTTCAGTTCGGAGACCAGGGTGTCCACATCCGTCGAGCTGTTGCCCCGGAGGGCCGCAAGCTCCTGCTGGGCCTTGGCGATCTCGGTGCGAAGCCGGTTATTCGCCTCAATAAGGTCGCTGAGAAGGCGGGCGTCTTCCAGGGTCGACCGGCCAGGGGCCGGGCTTGCCAGCTGGCCCCGGAGCTGGGTGACAACGAGAAAGCCGACCAGAAAGGCCACGATAAACAGGCTGAGGCGGGCCGGGTCAGGGTGGCGCTTGCGGACGGCGACCTTCACCATTGCAGGTGCTCGGTCGGGAAGCCCCCTTTGTAGGGCGGGACGGTGACCTCGGCGGCCCGGCGCACGCTGAACTGGAGGCCGTAATTCTGAACCCTGGACCGGAGCTGGGTCAGGCGGCCGGGTGACCGGAGCAGGGCCTCCAGCTCAGGCGGACCGATCGCCACGACCTCGTACGGCGGCGCAAGCCGGGCAGTATTCACGACAATAACGCCGCCGGCCGCATATATCGAGGAGGTGGCAACAATCCGCTCGCCGTTGATGGCCACAGCCTCGGCACCCCCTTCCCAGAGCAGGTTCACCACGTCCCGCAGGTGGGAGTCCAGAACCAGGTAAAGGGTCGGGTCCTCACCCCGAAGCGGCCGCCGGGGTGAGTCGTCCAGTACGACAATAACCCCCGGCCCGGTCAGGGCAACCGTGCCGGCGATGACCTGCTGGTTGAGCAGGTCGGCCAGCAGGCCGCTCAGCCCGGGCCCCTGGGGCTGGGCCCGGAGCCGGTCGCGCTCGGCCTGGACCTCGGCCAGCTGGGCCTGGAGGCGGCGGTGCTCCGCATCGAGCTGGGCGACCACGGCGGACAGGTCGCCGGTGCCCCGGTCAGCACCTCCCGACTGAAGGGGCAGCCGGTAGGCGGCCGCCAGCGCAAAGCCGGTGATAACCAGGGCAACCAGGACCGCCGGCCGGCTGAAGAACCTTAAGCTCATTGGGGGACGGTACGGCTCCCGCTCGGCCGGGGACCCTGACCGACCCGGGTCGCGGCCAGGCCGATGAACAGGGCCAGAATGCCCTGGGCCAGGGTGAAGGCCGCAAGCAGCAGGGCGGCCGAGAACCAGAAGGGCTCCGGGAACAGCCTGATCAGGTTGTGCTGGGCCGGGTCGAGAACCCAGAAGTCGTTCCGGAAGCTTATCAGGTGGAAGAGGATAAACAGCTGGTCAAAACCGACGGCCAGGGCGAACCCCGTAACAAGCAGGAGACCAGCCGTCAGGGCCCCGCCGAATGCCAGCCAGTCGCCGATAAGGACCAGCCCGGATCGCCCCTGGGCAGCGAGGCTGGCGGCAACAAAGCCTACCAGAAACAGGCCCGTAAAGAGACGAACCCGGTCGAGACCGAGGACGAGGTGCTTGACATCCCGCATGTGGAGGACCTCCCGCTCGGTGAAGAGCGGCTGGTCGACAGCGTCCCGCCGCACCCGGATGTCCAGGAGCTCCTCGTCCGAATTGAAATAGCGGATGAACTCCTCCGCAACCGCGCGCAGCTGCTCGGGACTCAGGCCCGTGGTGAGCTCGACCCGGTTTTGCTCAAAACCCCAGAGGTAAAGGTCGAGATTGTTAACGAGAAACCGAACGTTAAGCGTGATCAGAAAAACCGGAAGGAGTGCTACAGCCAGCAGGAGCCAGATGTGCAGAACCGTCTTCAAAGGGGATTCCCCTGCCTAGCGGCCGGGACACAGCCGGTAAACCCGGGCTCCCTGGCCGGTCATCTCCGTTACCTCCCCACCGGGCAGTACCTGAACCGAAAGAGTATAACACGACCGGTCGGGAATCTCGGCAGGGATTTCAAAACGCACGACCCGGCTCTCGCCGGCGGCCACACTGCCGGCATCCCGGGAGATCTCCGCCAGGGTGTCGGACGGGTCATCCCCGGTAAGCCTGACCCGAACCCGCGCCTCAACCCGCCGGCGGCCCCGGTTATCAATAACGACCACCAGGCGGTTGGAACCGTCAGGGGCCGCGGGAGGGGTCGTCTCCAGCTGAACGGCCGTAACCGCCAGGCTGACTTCCGGACGGGGCGTGGCCTGAACCAGACTCACCGGGGGCTCGGACCGCACCCCCGAAGGTTCAAAAGCCCCGGTGCCGCACCCGGCAAGCATCAGACCCAGGAGCGGCAACAGGGACGCCCGCTTGACTCGGCCGAGCATCAATACCGGTCGAGTCTAGCCGGCCGGGCTCCCGGCTGTCAAATTGTTCCGGCGTACCTGCCGGCCGAAGGCCCCGGGCAGCCGGTCGACGCCAGGCGAACTACCACCCGGCGGGCGCCGGACGAACAGACGGCCCAGGCCGGCCAGCCGGACCCCGGACCAGCGGTAGGCGTGAACCGCCAGGGGAGAGAACCGGGGCCAGTCACGGTCACTGCCGTCAGGATGCCAGGGCATCGGCCCCCGGCGGAACAGCCTCCCAGGCCTCGAACTGGCGCCGGCAGGCCGCACACTGCCGCCGGCGGACGACCCGACCCGGGCCGACCGCGAACTCGGCAACGATAAAACTCCGGGGTCCGCCGCAGAGGGGGCAGACGGGTGTCGAAACCATGACCGTGACGACCATCAGGAAACCTCCCGGTTCGGCCTTCCGACTGATACTAGCACAAATGTGCGGATATGGCAAGAAGTTTATCCACCGGTCGGGTTCCGGCCTTGACAGGCCGCGGCGGCTCGGGGTATTGTCGGTTCGGCCGTGCCGGACGTTATTACCCTCGGCGAGACCATGGTTCTCTTTGCCCCGCTCGAGCCCGGGCCCCTCAGGTATGCCCGCCGCTTCGAGATGCGGTTCGGCGGGGCCGAGTCCAATTTTGCGGTCGGCATTGTCAGGCTGGGCTTTTCTGCCGGCTGGATAAGCCGGCTCGGGGACGACGAGTTCGGCCGGTACATCTTTACCCAGCTTCGCGGTGAAGGGGTTGACGTAAGCCGGGTCAGGTTTGACCCGGAGGCCCCGACCGGGGTCTTCTTCAAGGAGCTGGGCCGGCCCGGGGGCACCCGGGTTTACTATTACCGGCGTCATTCTGCGGCCTCGCGGCTTTCACCTGAGGACCTGGACGCCGAGTACTTCGCCGGGGCCCGCTGGCTCCACCTGACCGGGATCACCCCGGCCCTTTCGGACTCGTGCCGGGCGGCCGTTGAGGCCGCCCTGGGCCTTGCCCGCCGGTTCGGACTGACGGTCTCCTTCGACCCGAACCTCCGCCTCAAGCTCTGGCCCCTGGCCACCGCCCGGCGGGTTCTCGTCCCCCTTCTCCAGCAGGCCGACGTGGTGCTCGGCGGCCACGAGGAGCTGTGCCTTCTCCTGGAAGAGCCGGCGCCGGAGGCCGCGGCCGAGTCCCTTCTGGCCGCCGGGGTGAACGTTGTTGCCGTCAAGCTCGGGGCCGAGGGGGCCCTGGTTGTCACAGCCGATTCCCGGGAGAGGGTGCCCGCCTTCCCGGTGGCTGAGGTTGTTGACCCCGTCGGGGCCGGCGACGCCTTCGATGCCGGATTTGTGGCCGGTCAGCTCCTGGGCCGGACTCTGGCCGAATCGGCCCGGCTGGGCAATGCCTGCGGTGCCCTGATGGTTTCGGTTCGGGGCGACTATGAGGCCCTTCCTACCCTTGCCGAGGCCGAAGAATTCATGGCCGGCCGGCTTCCGCCGGCCCGCTGACTTTGGGGAGAGGCATTCCGTATGGAGCTCCGCAGACCCCTCGTTGTTGCCCACCGCGGGGCCTCCGGGGAGGCCCCGGAAAACACCCTGCCGGCCTTCGAGCTGGCCCGGGCCCAGCAGGCCGACGCCGTCGAGTTTGACGTCCGGGTGACGGCCGACGGCCATTTCGTGGTTATCCACGATGCTACCGTCGACCGGACCACCAACGGCCGGGGCGAGGTGGCGGCCCTGACCCTGGCCGAAATTAAGGCGCTGGATGCCGGCTCCTGGTTTGACCCGGCCTTTGCCGGGACCCGGGTGCCGACCCTGGCCGAGGTTCTCGGTTGGGCCGCCGGCGCCATCGACCTGTGCATTGAGGTCAAGACGCCCTTTCCCGAGCCGGTCCTGGCCGACCTGCTCCAGGCCGTTGCCGGCTATCCCCGCCGGCGACTGCTTTTGGCCAGCTTCGACTGGCAGCTGGTCCGCCGGCTCAAACTGCTTGCCCCCTGGGCGCAGGTGGGCCTGATCTGGGGCCGCCGGCCCCCGGCCGACCCCTTTGAATTTGCCCGCCGGCTCGGCGGGGCGAACCTTCACCCCAATGTTGCCCTCGTGGACCAGGCTTTCGTCGAAAAGGCCCACCGCTTCGGGCTCAGGGTCTTTGTCTGGACGGTGGACGGCCCCGACCTGGCGGTTGCCCTCGGGAAAATGGGAGTTGACGGGATTGTGACCGACTACCCGGCGAAAATCCGCTCGGCCCTGCTGACCCTTTCGCCCCCGGAGCCGGGTTAATCCGCCGCCGGAGCCTCGAGGGCGCCCGGCCGGCGGCGGGGGGCGTGGGCGCTGGCAAACACGGCCCCAACCAGGGCGACGGCCCCAAGGGCAACCACGGCCGCCTGAAAGCCGGAGATGTAGCCGGGGCCGCCGGCAGTTCCGGCCGGCACGAACAGGCTCATGACGGCCCCGGCCAGGGCCACCCCAACCGAATGGCCCAGGTGACGCGAGACCTGCTCCATGCCCGAGGCAAATCCCCGCTGGTTGGGGGCAACCGCCCCGATGATGGTGGTGTTATTAACCGTAATTTAGTCCCACAGACCCCTGAACCCAATATATTGCGTCCCACTGTCCCCATCAACACCATATGTTGGGTTGGTCGGCCGCAAATTTAGAGCCATTGGCCCCAGGATTGCCAACGTTTTACCAACGGATTACCAACGGCGGCCGGGCCCGCCGGGGCCTCGGGGCCGGCCGGGCGTGTGTCGCCAGAACCCGGTCGCGGCAGTAAGTGCGCCCACAAACTGCAACACAAATCGAGTCGGTGATTTATATGTGATTTTTAAGGCCATTTTGTAGACTAACCAGCACGGGTTTGGGCCGATGGTTTCGCGCTTAAAGTGGAAAAACTGGTGGACGGTTCAGTTAGTGGTCTTATTGGTATGGGTTGCAACTTAGAGATAAAGGTAAAAATAAACCCGCTCCAGCCGGGCGCCGATCAGGGGCTGGAGCGGGCCGGTGCCACCGCTGCGGGCGGCGTGCGTTATGAGTCTACCCCGTGGCGGCCGGCGCCTCAAGATTACGACCCTATCCCGGGCGCAGTTTTGCGCAGGGTTATCCACAAGGAGGTTGCTGGCATGCAAGCAAGCAGCATACCGCGAGGTCTTCGGCCGCAGGAAGTAGCCGTCCGCCTCGGCCTGCCGCTCACCACCACCTATCGGCTGATCCATCAAGGCGTCATCCCGGCCTACAGGCTCGGCCCCAGGGTGCTGGTGGTGCCCGAGGAGGAGCTTGGCCGGGTACTGGACCGGCTGCGGGTCCGGCCGTCGGCTTAAATAGACGCCCGGCCTTGGCCGGGCGGCCGAGAGGGGGATAACTATGAACAGGTGTTCTATCCGTGATTGTATCACAAATATCCGGGTGCCGTGTTTGCACTCCGGCGTTGCGGTAGCCCCAATCCGAACCCGGCGGGCGGGTGAGGCGCAGCCTATTTACCCCCGTCGCGGGGTCGAAGGAGGTCACCCGTGCGCAGGTTAGCTGAGAATCAGCTCCGAGATGAGTTGGCCCGGTATCAAGCGGCTCTGGCCAACGGCGCCGACCCCGAGGCCCGCCGGGTCGCCGAGGCCCGGGTAGCCGAGATCCAAGCTGAGCTAAAGCGTCGAAACCGCCTGACCGGGTCCAACCGGGTGGTCAACCGCTGGCCCCACGTGGACTTGTTGACCCTGTTCCAGGAATTCGGGGCGAGTTTGCGGCCCCGCAAAAACGGCAAAGTCGAAGCGGACCACTCGTGGCGGCACGGCTCAAGGTCCGGCCGCTGCGTCGTTATCTGGCCCGAGGAGGGCCGTTGGTATTGTGCTAGTTGCAAGGCCGGTGGCGATGCGGCGGCCCTGGTAGCCGACCACGATGGGGTTGACTATAAAGAAGCTTGCCGCCGGCTTAAGGAGCGGTTCGGGCCACCCCCTAGCGAGTACGAACACCTACCGTGGATCGACGCATCTGAGCAAAACCTTAGAGTCATCGCCCCGCAGGCTTGGGACGCCCTATGCCGGGCTAACGAGCCGGCGCCGTTTCTCTTTCGCTTCGGCGGTGGGTTAGTTCGCCTCGAACGGGACGACCACGGCCGGTTGAGACCAGCCGAGCTGGACCCGGACAGGCTCACCCATCACCTGGCCCGGGTTGCAAACTTTTTCCGAACCCGGGCCGACGGCGGAAGGATTATTGTCCGGCCCCCGGCCTGGCTTGTTAAAGACCTTCTGGCGACCCCCGACCCGCCCCTGCCCGTTCTGGAGCGGGTCGTTTCGGTTCCTGTTTTCGCCCGGGCGGGCCAACTCGTCGATACGCCCGGTTATCACTCAGGGCCACGAATTTACTACGACCCGGCCCCGGGCCTCGAAATCCCGCTGGTGCCGGAGCACCCCACCGACGCCGATATCGCCCGGGCCCGGGAACTGCTTCTGGGGGACCTGCTGGTTGATTTCCCCTTCGTCAGCGAAGCCGACCGGGCCCACGCGGTCGCCCTAATTCTCCTGCCGTTCGCCCGGGAGCTTATCCAGGGCCCGACCCCTCTGCACGTTGTGGAGTCGCCCTGTCAGGGATCAGGCAAGACATTACTCGTCAAGGTTTGTCTCCTGCCCGGCCTGGGCCGGTGGCCGGCTCCCTATTCCACGGGCCGTGACCGGGATGAGTGGCGGAAAGCAATAACCGCCGCTCTCCGGGACGCACCCGGAGCTGTCTGGTTCGACAACCTCAAGGAGCGACTGGATTCGGGGGACCTGGCCCAGGCCCTTACAGCCACCTTATGGCGTGACCGGGTTTTGGGTCGGTCGGAAAGCATCGAGCTGCCGGTTCGCTGCGTTTGGGTCCTTACCGGCAATAACCCTGACCTGGCCGGCGATATCCCCCGCCGCTGCGTCCGTATTCGGTTGGACCCGCAGGTCGAATGGCCCTGGCTGCGGACCAACTTCAAACATTCGCCCCTGGAGGCCTGGGCCTGGAACCACCGGGGCGAGCTGGCCTGGGCCGCCCTCACCCTTGTTCGGGCCTGGCTTGACCGGGGCCGGCCGGCCTGGGACGGGGTGCGGCTGGGCTCCTTCGAGGCCTGGGCAGAGGTGATGGGAGGAATCCTCCAGGCGGCCGATATTTCGGGCTTCCTGGGCAACTTAGAAGAGTTTTACACTCATGTTGACCCTGAGGGGACGGCCTGGCGGGCCTTCGTAGCGGCCTGGTGGGAAAAATTCGAAGACAAACCCGTCCTGGCCCGGGAGCTGGTACCTCTAGCTGAGGCCAGCGAACTGGTCCTGAACGGTAAGGACGGGGATGCGCGGAGCGTCAGTTTAGGCCGGCGACTTGAGAGGATGCGGGGTCGGGTCATTAGCGGGTGCCGCATAGAAAAATGCGGCACCGAACATAGAATCGTGCGGTGGCGACTCCACAAAATTGAACCGACCGAAAAGAACCCCACCACCCCCACCACCCCCACACACCCACCCGGGGAAACACAGGCCGGGGACGCAAAAAAGGATTCCGAACCACCCCGAGAATCCGAGCCCCCGGCCGGGGACGGCGCCGGGATGGTGGGGGTGGTGGGGGTGGTGGGGGTTGTCGGGCCCGTTCAGAAAATTGATGACGCCCCGGCCTATCGGCTTGTGACCGAAACCGCCGACCTGAACCGGGTTGTGGCCGGGCTGGCCTCGGCCCAGGTGCTGGGACTGGACTGCGAAACGACCGGCCTGGACCCCCACGCTGACCGGTTGCGGCTTATTCAGCTGGCGTCCCCGGGCGGCCCCGTCTACCTGGTAGACTGCTTTGCCGTGGACCCCCGGGCCCTGGGGCCGGTCCTTCAGGGCGCCCGGCTGCTGATAGGCCACAACTTGAAGTTTGACCTGCGGTTTCTCATGGCCGCCGGCCTGCCCATCCCGGAGGGCGCCAGGCTGTTCGACACCATGCTGGGCGGCCAGCTTCTGGACGAGACGGCGGCGCCCCCGGGCCTTAAGGAGCTGGCGGCAGGGTTTTTGGGCCTTAAGCTCGAGAAGGAGCTTCAAAAGGCCGACTGGTCCGGGACCCTTTCGCCGGCCATGTTGGAGTACGCTGCCCGGGACGCCGCCGTCCTGCCGCCCCTTTACCAGGCCCTGGCCCGGGAGCTTGAGGCGGCCGGCCTGGGCCGGGCGGCGGAGCTGGAGTTCCGGGCCCTGCCGGCCGTGGCCTGGCTGGAGCACACCGGGGCGCCCTTTGATACTGAGGGCTGGCGGGCAGTCTGCGACCGGGCCCTGGCCGCAAAACTCGAGGCCGTCGAGAACCTTAACGCCCTAGCCGACCGGCTCGGCGTCGGGCCGGAAATCAACTGGGACTCGCCCCAGCAGGTGCTGCATCTGCTCCGGGCGGCCGGGGTCCCCGTCGACGACACCCGAGAGGAGAGCCTGACCCGGCACCGGGACCACCCCCTGGTAGCTGCTCTTCTGGCCTACCGGGAGGCGGCCAGACGGTGCGGAAATTACGGCCTGGACTGGTTGGGATACGTCCATCCGGTGACCGGGCGGATTCACGCGGACTGGCGGCAGATCGGGGCGGCCTCGGGGCGGATGGCCTGCCGCGACCCGAATCTGCAGAACATCCCCCGGGACCCGCAGTATCGGGCCTGCTTCCGGCCGGGGCCCGGCCGGGTGCTGGTAAAAGCGGACTACTCGCAGATCGAGCTTCGGATTGCCGCCGAGCTTTCCGGGGACCGGCGCCTGCTGGAAGCCTTCAGCCGGGGAGAGGACCTGCACATCCTCACGGCCGCCCTGGTCCTGGGCAGGTCCCCCGGGGCCGTCACCGGGGAGGACCGGCGGCTTGCTAAAGCTATAAACTTCGGGCTGCTTTACGGGATGGGACCCCGGGCCTTCGCCGAGCATGCCCAGGCCGCCTACGGGGTCGGCCTGACCGAGGCCGAGGCGGCCCGGCTGCGGGAGCGGTTTTTCCAGGCCTACCCGGGGCTTAAGGCCTGGCACCGGCGGGCCCGCGGGGATGGGCCGGTGGAGGTACGAACCGCCTCCGGCCGCCGGCGGGTGGTGAACTCTTTCACTGAGCGGCTGAACACCCCGGTTCAGGGGACGGGGGCCGACGGGCTCAAACTGGCCCTGGCCCTGTTGTGGGAGACCCGGGACCGGTGCCCTGGGGCGGCGCCGGTGCTGGCCGTCCACGACGAGGTGGTGGTGGAAGTTCCGGAGGCCCGGGCCGAGGAAGCCCTGGCCTGGGTCAGGGACTGCATGGTGCGTGGGATGGGAGCATTCTTAACGAAGGTGCCGGTCGAGGTGGAGGCCGCCATCTGCCGGGACTGGGCCGGCGCAGGGCCGTCACCCTGACCGGTCGCACACCAGGCAGCCCAGACCCTCGGCCTCCAGGGGACCCCCACACCGGAAGCACCAGATATACGGCTCGACGGGAACTGTCCGGGAGCATAACAGGCAGGTGTAGTCATCCCCGTCCCGGTAGAGGGGTCCCCGGCACCGCCGGCAGCCGCGGGGTATGAGGGCCGGCAGCCTCCGGGGCGGCGAAAGCACCCGACGGATTACCTTAACCATCACTCAATCCAGAAGCCGGCCCGGGCCAGGGATCGCCGGGCGGCCGGGTTCGCCCGGAGCCGGTCGAATAAGTCGTCCATCGCAGCCAGAAGACGCCGGCGGTGCCGCCTGTGAGGCCGGCGGCAGAGAAGGTAGGCGTAGGTGCGAGTCACACCCAGCTCCCGGCCCAGGTGCCGGTAGTTCCAGCAAAGGGTGGCCCTAATCTTGTTCCAGTCCTCCGGTGAAAGTCCGCACCCGCACGGCTCCGCTCCGCTCATTTCCACATTCCATTCGTTTCTAACACCACGGACGGAAACACCCGGGAAACAGCTGGAAACAGCTTGGAAACGTTTCCTGTTGATTCCTTCCTGATTCCATCCGTCCCCGCCTTGATCCCTTCCTGATCCCTTTTGATCCCTTTCTGATTCCATCCGTTTCCGCCTGTCCCCAGGGACAGCTCCGGGACGGTCGACTGTCCCCTGGCCGTCCCCGAGCGTCCCCATGTTTGCGCTAGTTATACGCATCTGGCCGGCGGGCTTAAGGCTCCCGCATGCTCAAAGCGAGATGTGGAAAAAGTTGATTCGGTTGATCACGCCCAGGTCGAAGAAGCTAAACCCGGCCGAGCGCCGCCGGATCCTGGCCCTGGCCCGCAAAGGTTGGAGCGTCCGGCGGATTGCTAGAGCCATCGGCCGGGGCAAGACCACCGTTCACAAGGTCATCCGGGGGGCAGGGCGTGGCTAGGCGAAAGAACCGGCCGGCGGCGGTCATTGTATTCAAGCGGTGCGGCAAAGATTCCTGCGCCTGCGCCTGGGACCCCCGCCGGCGCCACGGCCCGTACATCCACTACGTCTGGCGGGAGCGCTTACCTGACGGCTCCAGCGTTGTCCGGACCCGCTACGGAGGCAAATTATGAGGGAAATCCGCCGCAGAGAAGAGCCCCAGGCCCTCGACCAGGAGGAGGTCGGCCGGCTCATCGCCCGGGCCCTGGCCGAGGGGGACGAGGCGATGGCCCTGCTCATCCGGCTGCTTTACGAGTCCGGGGCCCGGATATCCGAGGCCCTGGCCCTGAGACCGGCCGATATCCGGTTTGCCAGCATGGCGGCCTGGGCCATTCTGCCCAACCTGAAAAGGCGGCGCCGGCCGGGTGAAAAGCACCCGGTCAAGCGCTGTGTAATTTCAAGCGCCCTGGCCGCCGACCTGCTTTCCTACGCCACCCTCCAGGGGATACCGGACGATGGGTACGTTTTCCGGTCCCCCAGGGAGCCCAACGTCCCGTTGACCCGGCAGTACGTCTGGCGGCGGTTTCAGGAGCTGGCCGAGGCCGAGGGTATCCGCCGAATTGGTCGGGACGGGCGGCTCCGGCCGGCCTGGCCGCATACGCTGCGCCACGGCTGCGCCCAGAGGCTTGTCCTGGCCGGGGTTGCGGCGCCGATAATTCAGCAACAGTTGGGTCATGCCAGCCTGGGGACGACCCAGCGGTATTTCGACTTAAGCGATGACACCCGGGTCCGGGTCCTTTCCAGAATTGCGGAGACGCTGATGAGCCGGCCCGCCCGGCCCCAGGCCGATAACCGGTGACGCCGCCGAACCCACACCGGCCCGGCCGGTGACGCAAGTGACGCAAGTGACGCTATTTTTCCCAACCTGTCGGGGACGGTAACATCCCGCGCCCCTGGGACCCCCAGTCAATCGGTCTGTATTACAAGGCTTGTACTACAATAGGGGGATTTAGGCCTTTAGTTGACCAAATCGGCATTTTGTAAACAGACCCCAGGCCGGGGTCTGGGGGTTCTCGAGGCCTTCAGGGCCCCCCGGGTAGGCCACGGTCCCCGGCCGGGCTGGGGACGTCCCCCCAGGTTCGTGTCCGGGTTGACCGAATTGACCGGATTGACCGGTTTTTGTGATGTAGTCCTGCCGGAGAAATTTTCGCGGCCGGGGTAAAAAGGCCGGGGGCCGGCGCGAACATCAAAGGAGGTTGACCCCGGACGGCAGAGGTTAACGGCCGGTCGGGGCACTTTCGCCGGCCCCCGTCGTCTTGCGGCGGCGGGCCAGAATCTTCTCCCGGTTCTTACGGTAATACTCCCGCCAGTAGCCTTCAGGCCGGCGGGTCTTTTCGGGGTGCCTGGCCCGGTAGGCCCTGGCCGAGCACCGGGGGCTACAGTATAAACCCCGCCCCACGGTGCTGAACTCGGCCCCACAGACCTGGCAGACCCGGACCTTAGGCCTGCGCTGAGCGGCAATCAGCCGGGCGACTTCAGACGGCAGGGTGAACAGCTTGCCCATCCCGACCCCATTCTAGCACAACCCGGGCCAAGCTCGCAAAAAAGTTGTGGAAAACTCGGCCAGACCCCTTGACAAATAGGGTTAAGCTTGCTATACTCAAGTAGAACATTAAAGGAGGTTGAACGATGGCAAAGCTGGTTACCAGGGTTAACGGCGGTCGGCTGGCGGCCCTTCAGGAAGAGAGGCTCTCCCGGGGCCTTGACCTCTACCTGCGGGGCAAGATCCGGTTCCCCTACCGGCAGCGGGGCGACGGGCTTAAGGTCGGCAAGACCCTTTTCGGGGTGCTTTCGGACTCCCGGCCAGACCTGATGCACATCGTCGAGCGGGCGGACGAAAATTCCCCCTGGACCTGCTCCTGCGAAGACTTCGCAAAGCGGGGCGAGCGGCTTGCCTGCAAGCACATCTGCGCCGTGCTCTACTGGCTCGGTCAGGTCGCCTGCCCCTTCTGCGGCCGGAAGGTCGAGGGGCTCCACACGGCCTGCGAAGCCTGCCGGCGGGCGGCGGATGCGGCCCAGGCCGAGGCCGACGCCCGCTACTGGCGGGAAGCCGACCTGGAGGCGGCCTTGTTCGGATGACGGGTGTCGGGGGCCGGGGGTTGACTCCCCCGGCCCCCTATCGCCTTCGGTGATAGGGGAGGCAGAAGATGACGACCCAGATCGAACCGATACGGCGGACCGCGGCCGAGGTCGAGCGGACCCGGGCCGTGGTGGCGGTCTTAACCCAGAGAACCCCGAAGGAGGCCGTCCGCTACCGTCAGGGGCCGGGCGGTAAGACCCTGGCCTACGTTGAAGGCGCCTGGGTTATCCGTCAGCTCAACCTGGCCTTCGGCTGGGACTGGGATTTTGAAATCCGGGACCGGCAGGTTATAACCGGTCCGGATGGGAAGCCGGCCGAGGTGGTGGTCTTAGGCCGGCTCACCTGCCGGCTTCCGGATGGGCGTGTTGTGGTCAAAGAGGACTTCGGCTCGGAGGCCTTCAAGGTCGGGGTCCAGGCCGGGGATGTGTTCAAGAGCGCGGCCACCGACGCCTTGAAAAGGTGCGCCCGGGCCCTGGGGATTGCGTTGGACCTTTACGAGCGCCAGGCGGTCAGGTAGCAGATATCCCCCGAGCCGGGCGGGGGTGAGGCCGGCGGCCCCGGCAAGAATGAGAGCCGCCGGCCGGGAGGTTCGAGAATGTTTCAGGTCGAGATTACCCAGGGAGGCAACTTCTGGGGGACCAGAAAATGGAAGCAGGCAGTTGTCCGCTGTGCCGGTCAGGAGTGGGTCCTCCGGGTCGAGGAGGCCGACGACCGGACCAGCTATACTGTCACTGGCCCGGGGACGGAGGGCTGGCGGCCGAAGCTGAAGCGTCTTAACTTCGACGGCCTGCTTCAAGCCCTCCTTGTGTTTATAACCGCCCAGAACACGAAGGGGGCCGACCTGGAGGCCCTGCTCCGGCCGGACAACCCGAACCGGTCGGAGGTGGTCAAGCTCCTCTTTGAAAAAGGCAAGGCCAGGGTAAGGGGGTGAACCCGATGGGCAAAAAGCGGGGACACGGCGAGGGGACGGTCTATCAGTACCGGGGTCGGTGGCGGGCCGAGCTAACCGTCGGCTACCGGCGCCACGTCCGGGAGTTCGACACCAGGCGGGAGGCTCTGTCCTGGCTGGCCGAGGTCCGGTTAAAAGCCGACCGGGGCCTTCTGCCCGAGCCCTCAAGGGTGACCGTGGCCGAATACCTGCGGCACTGGCTGGAGGCCGAGGGCCCATCCTGGCGGCCCACCACGGCCCGGACCTACCAGATGCTCCTGGAGAAACACGTCATCCCGGCCCTGGGGGGCGCCCGTCTCCAGGCCCTGAAGCCGCCCGACATCCAGGGGCTTTACGCCCGGCTGCTTAAGGCGGACCTTTCACCGACCACGGTCCGGCTTATTCACGCCGCCCTTCACCGGGCCCTTTCCCGGGCCGCGGCCTGGGGCCTCATCGCCTTCAACCCGGCCGAGCGGGTGAAAGCCCCCAGGCCGGCGCGGCGGGAGTTCCGGGTTTTGAGTCCTGAGGAGGTCCGGCGGCTGCTGGAGGCCGTCAAAGCCGAGGCCCCCGCCTGCTACCCGATGATTGCGACCCTGGTCCTGACGGGGATGCGGCTCTCCGAGGCGGTGGGCCTGCGCTGGCAGGACGTGGACCTGGAGGCAGCCGTCATCCGGGTAGTCCGGACCCTCCGGTGGGTCGGGGGCAGGTGGGTGGAAGGCGAGCCCAAGACGGCCGCCGGCCGGCGCCAGATACCCATCCCGGCCGAGCTGGTAAGCCTGCTTAAAGAGCACCGGGTCGCCCAGCTGGGGGCCAGACTTCGGGCCGGGGCCGGGTGGTCCACGGAGTTCGGGGAGCTGGTCTTCCCGACCCGGACGGGCCGGCCGCGAAGCGGGCACAAGCTGGCCGCCGTCCTGCGCCGGGCCTGCCGGGCGGCCGGGCTTGAGCCGATAAGGGTCCACGACCTGAGGCACACCCACGCCACGCTTCTGCTGGCCGAGGGGGTGAACCCCCGGGTGGTCCAGGAAAGGCTGGGCCACTCGACGGTGACCATGACATTGGGGCTTTACTCCCATGTGCTGCCGAACCTGCAGCGGGAGGCGGCCGAGAAGGCGGGCCGGGCCGTCTTCGGGGGCCGCTGAAAAGATTACCAACGTTTTACCAACAAAAACCGGCCGGTCGGCCCTGAAGGGTCGGCCGGCCGCAATATATTGGGGCTGTGCGTCGGCCTGACCACAACATGTTGTGGTCTCTTTACCGGCGGCCGGTCGGGGTGTTTAACCGTAATATATCCGCCCATCGCCAGGCCCAGAAATGCCACCACCGGGAACAGCCCCAGAAAGGGGGCAAACGGGGCGGCAAGGCCCAGGGCGCACAGGCCGAGCCCAAGGGCGGTGATTCCGGCCGGCCCGAGGAGGGGCGAGCGGGTCCGGTCCAGGATAAAGCCGCCCAGGAGACCCCCGACGGTATTGCAGGCTGAGAGGGTCATCAGCAGGATTCCGGTCTGGGCTGTGGAGAGCCCGAATCCCCGCTCGACGAGAAAGGGCAACAGAAACGAAGACCCCATCATGGTCGAGTGGACGATGCCGTTGGCCACCACCGCCGCCGAAAACCGCCGGTTCCGGAACTGGCCCAGGTCGATAAGGGGAGCCTTTACCCGGCGCTCCCACCAGACGAACATTCCCAGGCAGGCCAGGGTCGCCAGGTGCATCGGCACGTGATACGTCCAGCCGTCCACGAACGTTTCCGGTCCCTCGTGGAAGTGGTTCAGGGAGAGGGCAAAGAAAGTAAAGGTCAGCAGGAGCCAGAAGGCACCCCAGAGGTCCAGACGGTGGGGCAGGGGACCAGGGTCAAACCGGCGCAGGGCCGGCAGGCCGGCCAGACCAACCAGCCCGAGGGGGGTTAACAGGAGAAAGACGGTCCGCCAGCCCAGGGTTGGGGCCACTGCGGACGCCAGGGCGGTTGTTGCCAGGGAGCCGAGGGCCCCGGCCATGGTGAGAATCCCGACGGCCCGTCCCCGGCGGCCGACGCCGAACGCGTGGCCCACGGCCGCCAGGGCCGCGGTGTAGACCATGGCCGCGGCGACACCCTGGACCCCCCGGGCCAGGACCAGCTGCCAGAAGTCCCGGGCCAGGGCCGCCAGCAGAAAGGATGCGGCCAGCAGGACTGCCCCGACCAGGTAGACCCGGCTCTGGCCCAGCAGGTCGCCCAGGCGCCCGACAACCAGGACAACTGCGGTAAGAACCAGAAAATAGGCATTTACGATGAGGCCGGCCCGGTTAACATCGACACCCAGGTCGGCACTTATGGTGGGCACAATGACCGGGATGCCGAATGCGGTCATGACCGCAAAGTTGCCCACCCCCGCCGCCAGCAGGACCGCCTTTTCCCCCGAGACCTTCAGCATCGATGCTGCTCCTTCGGAATCTTAGCCGGCGGGAAAGACCGCCTCCTCCCGGGTCATGACCTCGAGGAGGGCGGGCCGCCCGGCCTCAACTTCGGCGACGGCCCGCCGGATGGCCGGGGCCAGATCCTCGGGTTTCTCGACCCGCTCGGTGTAGCCGCCGAGGCCCTCCCCAACTTTGGCGAAATTGCCCGAAAGGTAGCGGGCCCCGAACTTCTCGGTGGATACCGGCAGGTATTTATCGTAGCCGCCCATCAGGTTGTTGTTCAAAATCACCGTTAGAATGGGGATGCGGGCCCGGACCGCCGTCTCGAAGTCCATGCCGACCATGCCGAAGGCCGCATCCCCCATCACGTTCACGGCCAGCAGGTCGGGACGGGCGAGTTTGGCCCCCATCACCAGCCCGAGGCCGGTGCCAAGCTGGGTCGTCTTGCCCCAGCCGATGTAGCCGTGGGGGATCAGGGTCTCGTAGAAGGGGACCATCTGGTCCCTGGGGTTGCCGGCGTCGTGGGTGATGACCGTCCGGCGCCGGTCCAGGTTGCGCATGAGCTCCCAGATAACCCGGTAGGGGCTGATGGGGGTCTCGTCCGACGTAAGCCGCGGCATCCAGGCCCGGAGAAATTCGGTCTTCACGGCCCGGATCTCCGCCTGAACGTGGTCGCTGGGCCGGGGTCCTTCAAGCCGGGTGCGGGCGAGGGCGATAAGCTGGGAGAGGACCGCCCTGGCGTCCCCGATGACCCCGTATGAGACCGGGTAGTCTTTGTTGACGTCGTCCTCGTTAATGGTTATCTGGACCAGCGTCTTGCCGGGCGGAATGGGCACGATGTACGCCGACCGCGTAAAGCTCGTGCCGACCCCGAAGATGACGTCGGCCTTGTTGAGAAAGTGGTCGACGGTCTTCGGCCGGGTCCGGCCCCCCGCCCCCAGGGCGAGGGGGTGGTCCTCAGGAAAAGCCCCCTTGCCGTTCAGGGTAGTCATCACCGGCACACCCACCAGCTCGGCAAACTCCCGGAGTTCGCCCCAGGCCTCGGCGTAAAGTACCCCCTGTCCGGCAACGATGACCGGCGACTTGGCGGCCAGCAGGACGTTGAGGGCTTCTTCGACATCCCGGGGGTCCCCGTGGGGCCGGGAAACCTTAAACGGCCGGTAGTCCGGCTCCCCGTTCAGGGGTTCGTCCATGACGTCCACCGGAATTTCGAGCATGACCGGACCGGGCCGACCCGACCGGAGGAGGGTGAAAGCCCGGCGCATAAGCTGGGGGATGCGGTCGGCGAAGGGAACCTGCGCAACCCACTTCGTGACCGACCGGTAATTGTGGACGGCCTGAAAGTTCGGGGGTATCCCCAGGGCCCGGCGCTCGTAGGTTCCGGGCAGGACCAGGATGGGGGAGTTGTCGCCGTAGGCCTGGGCGACACCCCCGAAGGCGTTTTCGACGCCCGGCCCGTGCTGCATGGCGGCCACCCCGATCCTCTTCCCGGAAGATACCCGGCTGTAGCCGTCGGCCATGTTGATGACCACCCGCTCGGTCCGGCCGATGATGGGCCGGATGTCGTGGGCGGCACAGACGTCGATAATCGGGTTATGGGGGAAGCAGAAGAGATACTCGGTACCCTCGGCCTTGAGGATGCGGGCGATGGCGGTCTTTCCGTCCAAGTTCGTCCTCCGAGCCGTGCTAGAGACCTTATCATAATAATAGGCCACGATGTGCAGTTTGTGCGAACGCCGCCATGCCCGCTAACCTGACGCCCGAGTTCCTGGAGGCCCAGGAGGAGTACCGTAAGGCCGAAACGATTCCGGAGAAGCTGGCCGCCCTTGAGCGAATGCTGGCGACCATCCCCAAGCATAAGGGGACCGAAAAGATGCAGGCGGACATCAAGCGCCGCATCGCCAAGCTCAAGGAGGAGGCCGAGCGCCAGCGGCGGAGCAAGACCTCCCGCTACGACCCGTTTGCCGTCGAGCGCCACGGGGCCGGTCAGGTGGTGGTGATCGGGCCGCCCAATGCCGGCAAATCGGCCCTGGTTGCGGCCCTGACGGGGGCGCCGCTGGAGGTTGCCGACTACCCGTTCACGACCCAGGAGCCCGAACCGGCAATGATGCCTTATGAAGACATCCAGGTTCAGCTTGTGGACACCCCGCCGGTAGTGGAGGAGGTTGAAGGGCCGCTGGCGGCCCTGATCCGGTCGGCCGACGGCCTGGTCATTGTTCTCGACCTCGCCACCGACGACGTTCTGGACCAGGCCGAGACGGTGTTCTGCGGCCTTGAGCGCCGCAGGATTCGGACTGTGCCGGTTGAGGGCGAGGCCCGGGACGAGGCCGGGGTCGCCTTCAGGCCGGCGGTCCTTGCCGGCAACAAAGCCGACGCCCCCGATGCCGACGTGCGCTGGGCGCTCCTCCTCGATTCCTGGGGCGACCGGGCTACCCCGCTTGCGGTTTCAGCCCGAACCGGGGCCGGCCTTGAGGAGCTGAGGCGGCTTATCTTCCGACTGCTGCACGTTATCAGGGTCTACGCCAAGCCGCCGGGTCAGAAGCCCGACCTGGAGAAGCCCTTTATCTTACCCGAGGGGAGCACCGTCCTGGACCTGGCCGAAGAGGTCCACCGGGACTGGGTGAAGCGGCTCAAGCTGGCCCGGGTCTGGGGCAGCGCCGAGTTCGACGGCCAGGCGGTCGCCCGAAACTATACCCTGCGCGACAAGGATATCGTTGAGCTGCACGTCTAACCCGGCCCGGTGCTGACCGGGAGCTCGACCACCCGTGCACTGTACACGTGCGGAATCTGCCGGACCTCTTCGAGGACGTGGGGGGGCACCGGGTCGTCCAGGCCCAGCACCATCATCGCCCGGCCCCTGGGCTCGAGCCGGCCCACCTCCATGAAGCTGATATTGATGTCGTGGCGGCCGGTAATGGTTCCCACAGCCCCGATCATGCCCGGCCGGTCGTGGTGGTCAATAAACAGGTAGTAGGGCGTTGAGGGCACCACGTCGAGCCAGAAGTTGTTGACAAGGACGATGTGGGGCTCATTGCGCATCCAGGTGCCCCCCAGCCGGATATTGCCCCCGACGGCCTCCAGCTCGACCACCATCAGGGCCGGGTATTCGCCGGCGTCGAGCTCTTTCGTTTCGACTACCCGCAGACCCCGGCGCTCGGCCACAAGCCGGGCGTTGACGGGGGTAACCCGCTCGGCGGAGACGGGCTCAAGGAGGGCCGCCAGGGCCGTTGCCGTCAGGGCGGCGGTATCGTAGCGGGCAATCTCGCCCCGGTAAGTGACCCGGATTCCGAGAAGCTGACCCCCCAGCAGCTGAATCGCCATCCGGCCCAGGATGGCGGCCAGGTCGAAGTAGGGCCGCAGGACCCGGTCAACCTCGGCCGGGATTGCCGGGAGGTTCACCGCGTTGCGGGGCGGCCGGCCCCGCAGGACGGCCAGAACCTCCTCAACAACTTCCCGGGCTACCTCGGCCTGGGCCTCGACGGTGGAGGCACCCAGGTGGGGGGTCGCAACAACCCGCGGGTGGCGGAGAAGGGGGTAGTCAGACGGCGGGGGCTCGGTGGCGAAGACATCCAGGGCGACCCCGCCGAGCCGGCCGGCTTCCAGAAGCTCCAGAAGGGCGGCTTCATCAACCACCCCGCCCCGGGAAGTGTTGACGACGATGGCGCCCGGCTTGACCAGTTCGAGGCGCTGGCGGTTGAGCAGGTTGCGGGTCTGCTCATTGAGGGGAACGTGCAGGCTGATAATATCCGCCTCACGGAGCAGGCTCTCGAGCTCCGTTAAGGTTACTCCCAGCCGGGCGGCGTAGTCCTGGGAAATAAAGGGGTCGTAGGCGATAACCCGCATCTGGAGGCCGGTCGCCCGGCGGGCAACCTCGGTCCCGACCCGCCCCAGGCCGATCAGACCCAGGGTCTTGTTCCGGAGCTCGACGCCGGTGAACTCGCCCCGCCGCCACTCACCCCGCTTGAGGGCCTCGAAGGCCTGGGGAATTCGGCGGGCGACCGCGAACATCAGCGCAATGGTGTGCTCGGCGGCCGCAACAATGTTCCCCGTCGGGGCATTGACGACGGCAATCCCCCGGCGGGTGGCCTCGGCCAGGTCGATGTTGTCCACCCCGACCCCGGCCCGGCCGATAACCACAAGCCGGCGGGCGTTTTCGAGCAGACCGCCCGTTACTCTGGTTTCGCTCCGAACGATCAGGGCGTCGGCGTCGGTCAGCAGTTCGGGCAGGTTGCCCCCATCTGGTCTGGCCACCTGCTCCACATCTGGCTGGGACTTAAGCAGTTCGATGCCGGTTGGGTGAATCGGGTCGCTGACGACGATTCGAAAGCCCATTGTTCACCCCGCCCGCGCGCTGGTTAGGTCCGGGTGCCGACCCGGCTCAACGCCGCCCGGATGGCCCCCAGGGCCTCGACCATATCCGGTTCTGAAACGTAGCCCATATGGGCAACCCGAATGATTTTGCCGGCAAGTTCGGCCTGCCCGCCCTGGATCTCGACGTTGAACTCCGACCGGACGGTCCTGATCAGGGCCCCGGCGTCGACCCCTTCGGGGACGTAAGCCGCGGTGACCGAGTTGGAGGCCCAGCTTTCATCCCGGGCCACCAGCCTGAAGCCGAGGGCCTTGAGTTCCCGCCGGGTGAGCTCGGCCAGCTGGCGGTGGCGCTCAAAAACCCGGTCCAGCCCCTCGCCCAGAATCTGCCTCAGGGCGACATCGAGGCCGAACAGGGCCGAAACGGCCGGCGTCCAGGGGGTTTCGCCCTTTGCCAGCAGGTCCCGGTGGCGGCCGAGGTCAAAGTAAAACCTTGGGAGGCTGGCCTGCCGGTAAAACTCCCAGGCCGCCGGGCTGACGGCCACGTGGGCCAAACCCGGCGGGCTCATCAGACCCTTCTGGGAGGCTGTCACCACGACGTCGCAGCCCCAGGCGTCCGTTTCGAGGGGAATGCACCCCAGGCTGGAGACGGCGTCAACAAACAGGAGCTTGCCCGCGCCCTTCACAACCTTGGCCAGGGCCGGCAGGTCGACCATCACCCCGGTGGAGGTCTCGTTGTGGGTGATGAAGACCGCCCGAACATCCGGGTTCGCATCCAGGGCCGCCCCGAGCTGGGCCGGGGTCGGCACGTCGCCGACGGGCAGGTCGAGCCGGGCAACCTTCAGGCCGTAGGCCGCGGCGACATCGGCCCAGCGCCGGCCGAAAACACCGGTCACCACCACGAGGACGGCGTCACCCGGCGAGAAGAAGTTGGCTACCGCCGCCTCGAGGCCGCCCGTTCCCGAGGTCGTCAGGGTGAGGACGTCGTTCTCGGTCCGGAAGACCTCTTTGAGGCCGGCCGTGACCCGCTGGATGAGCTCCCGGAAGGCGGGTCCGCGGTGGTTGACCATCTGGCGGCCGACAGCCTGCAGCACCTCAGGCGGGCACGGGGTCGGGCCGGGAATCCGCAGGTTCATGACGCCTCCCTTTGTGAAAGGTTGCACTAAGAATGATGCCACAGGACCCGGCACGTTGCCAAGGCCGCGGGCCGGCTGCCGGCCCCGCTTTCTGGAAACCTGCTGGAACTGCCGTGGAAGGTATTATAATCCGCAAAAAGGGGCAAAACCGGTGAAACCGAACGTCCGGGAACAGTTTGGTCGGGCCGCCGAGCTCTACGCCGTCAGCCGGGTTCACGCCCAGGGCCGGGACCTGGGCATTATCGTCCAGCTTGCCAGGCCGCAAGCTGGGGACCTGGTGCTCGATGTTTCAACCGGCGCCGGGCATACGGCCCTGGCGCTTGCCCCCCACGTAAGCCGGGTCGTTGCGGCTGACATCACCCCGGAGATGCTGGCTGTCGCCCGCCGCCTGGCCGCCGGCCGGGGGTTGGCGAATGTGGAATTCTGCCAGGCCGATGTCCGGGCCCTGCCCTTCGCCGGGGCCTCCTTTGATATTGTTACCTGCCGGACCGCCGCCCACCACTACCCCCAGCTGGCCGAGGCGGTTCGGGAGATGGTTCGGGTCTTGCGACCCGGCGGCCGCCTTATCGTATCGGACACGGTTGCCCCGGACGATGAGGTCGCCGACCGGTTTATTAACGCGGTGGAGACCCTGCGGGACCCGACCCACGTGCGGGACTGGAGCCTGGCCGAGTGGCAGGCCGCCCTGGCGGGGGCAGGTCTCAAGCTCGAGGCGGTCGAACAGCTTGACCTGGAGCTCGATTTCGGGTCGTGGGTTGAGCGGTCCGGAACTCCGCCCGAACTGCAGGAGGTCCTCGCCCTGATGCTGACGCAAGCCCCAGCCCGACTGAGGGCCATTTTCAAGGTCAGAGCCGACCCCCTCCGGTTCTGCCTTCCGAAGGCAGTCTTCCGGGCGGTCCGGGTCTGAAGGCGGCTGGCAGGGCGCCTGCCGGTCAGGGTAAAATCGCGAAACCTGCCCGGCTGTGTGACCGGGTAAAGGAGCTTGCCGGTGAAGGGCTTTCGGAGAGTCGTGGGCCTGCTGATGGCTGGTGGGAGTCTCGGGCTTGCCGGGCTGGTCCTGGCCCAGGGGACCGGCTACGAGCTTATCGGCTACCGGGTAGGGACCGGTGGACTGGCGGTAGGTCAGGGCGGTTCCTACAGTTTGACCGCGGCGGCTGGGCGGTGGGAGGCCGGCGTCGTTTCAGGTGGCGCCTATACCCTGTCCGGCGGGGCCGACTGGGTTCCGGGAGTTTCCAGTCCGAACCCACCCCCGGTCGGCCCGTCGCCCCAGCGCCTTTTCCTGCCTGCGATTAGTCGCCGGTAAGTCTGCACCGGCTCAGGTTGACGGGACTGCCTCTGGCCGGTAAACTGGGAACGGCCGCGGCTACCAGGTCTCAACTTCGCCGGGCGGGGCTGGCTTTCCGTTGCCGGAGCTGACGGTAAACGGCGTCCGACTCCATTACGAAATCGCCGGTGGCGGCGACCCGGTCGTTGTCCTTCACGGGGGGATGGGCACTGCCCGCCTCGACTTCGGCCCCCAGATCGACCTGCTTGCCCGGGAATTTCGGGTTTACGCCGTTGACCAGCGGGGGTACGGCCGCTCCGAGCACATCGACCGGTTCCCGGACGATTACCTTAGACAGCAGGCAGACGACACGGCCGCCTGGCTCGACGCCCTCGGTGTCCTCAATGCGCTCATCCTCGGGTTCAGCGATGGGGGTATCGTCGGCCTTTACCTGGCGATCGAACGGCCAGACCTCGTCCGGGCCCTGCTTGCGGTCAGCGCAAGTTGTGAACTTGACGCCGACAACATGGCTGCCCTCGAAAGCTGGCTCCCCATCGAGAACTGGCCCGAGCGGTGGGACCGGTGGGCCCGGGAGCTGGCCGAAGCCCACGGGGAGCCCTACTGGCGCCATCTCCTGGTCGAGTTTGTAGCCGCAAACCGCCGGATCTTTGAGCGGGGCGGCAATTACCACTGCGACCGGCTCCACCTCATCCGGTGTCCGGTCCTCATCGTTCACGGCGGCCGGGACCGGCTCATTAACCCAAAGCACGCCGAAACCCTCCACCGCCTTATCCCCGGGTCGGAGCTGGTCGTTTTTCCCGAATGCGGCCACAACCTCCACAGGGAGCGGCCGGAAGAATTTAACCGCCTGATGCTGCAGTTCTTCAGGAAGGTCGCCGGGCGGATGGGCGAGGAAAACGGGCGAGGCCGAGGGCCCGGGCAAGATTTATGAGCCCGACGAGGAACTGGACGGTTCCGCCGATTCTGAGGACCCGCTCCGGCGGGATAAGAAAGAGGGCGACGACCAGGTGGTAAGCCTCGGGTCCAGGAAGCTTCAGCAGGGCCCGGATCCAGCGGTAGGTGAAGAGGGCCGAAAAGAGGCCGTCCAGCGCAAAAACGGCCCAGAATACGGCCTTTAAAATTCTAAGCGCTTCCCGGCTCAATCTTCCCCTCAACGACCGCCCGGGTCCACTCCAGCTGGCGCAGGTGCTCCAGGTCGTGGTCGACCAGGTGGCCGAAAAGCTGGCCCACCGTCACGGGGCCGAAGCGGGGGTGCCGGCCCGCCCGCTCCAGGGCCCCCGGTTCGACCGCCCGGAGCAGGTCCAGGTTGGCCAGCCGCAGGGCCCGGAACGCGGCGATGGCTGTCCGGACGTCCCGCCGGTCGTAGGCGGCCCGGGCCGCCCAGGCGGCCGGGTCGTAACTCGGAAGCTCGGGCGAATCTCCAGCGAGGGCCCGGCGCATCCGGTAGCCGTGGACCAGCTCGGCGTCCGCCAGGTGCAGGATAATCTCCCGGATGGACCAGGCATCGGCCCGGGGCCGGTAGGCCAGGTCGGCCTCGGTCAGGCCCCGAACCGCCCGGTAAAGCCGCCGGGGCGTGCGGGCCGCGGCCGCCCACAGGTCGGCCGGCCGCTCAACCTCGGCCTGACAGATGGGACAGAAGACCCGGGCATCCGGCATGACTGCCCTTTATTTTAGCGTAAACCCGCACCCGGCTGGCCGCAGTCGGGGCTTACCCGGAGCTCCCCCAGGTCCACCCTGGGGTCGGGGGTGTCGGCCCGGGGAATGTTCCGGATTTCGGGCAGGGTGTAGCGGCCGGTCACCAGCCTGAAAGTGCCGGATTTGTCCGCAGGCACGGTCAGGTCAAACCAGCTTATGACCGTGCGGCCGGAGACCGGGGGAGGCCCCGGACCGTCCGCCTGGGCGACCCGGCTCCCGTCGGATGCCAGCAGGTGGTTGAAAACCTGGAATGGTGTGCTGACCTGCCCGGTGTCCCAGTAGAGAAAGAGCCGGACCCCATTGCCGGGCCGCAGGCACTCTGGAAAAGCAGCACCGGTGAGCCGCACCCCGTCGGGCCAGGTCGGCGGCGGGCTCAAAACCTGGGGCGGTTCAGCCGGGGCGCCGCCGGACCGGAACCAGAAGCGGGCCCCGCCCTCCCTCCGCCGCCAGGGCACCGGCTGACCGACGGGCCCGGCCCCCGCCGGCGTGTCCCCGGCGCCGGGGAGCGTCAGAATCAGCACCGAGTAGTTCGGCCAGTCGGCCGGCCGCCGGGCATCCTGAAAGCGCAGGGGAATATCCCGCCCGACCAGGACCCGGTAGACGGCGGGATACTCGTCGTAGGCCGGGTCGGCCCCCGGTCCGACCACCCAGACCTCAGCCGCCGGCAAGGCCGCATAAAGCCGACGGAGGCTGTCGGCAACTGCCCGGTGGGCGGCCAGGGGCACCCCGTAGGCACCCGGCGTAGCCTCGGTCCCCACGAAGTCGATGACCCGTCTTACCCGGTCGGCCTGGAGCCCGGCCACCGCAACGGCCAGGAGAATAACTGCGGCGGTTGCCCACCGCCGGCGGTCGGCAAAGGCGACGGCGCTCCCGGCCAGAAGGTAAAAGGCCGGCATGACGCCGAGCAGATATTCCAGCCGGACGTCCAGCGGGTGTCGGACATGGGTGAGGATGGGCCCGAGGGGCCAGCCGGCAAGGAGAACTGCCCGCCGGAAAGTCCCGTCGTCCCCAGCCAGCCCCGGCCGCCAGACGGCGGCCATCTGCCCCAGCAGGCCAGCGATGACCCACAGGCCGGTGATGACCTGGGCGGGTCCGGCATCGCCCACCTGGGCGATCAGCTCCTGGAAGCGGATTGGACCGGCCAGGGAGTGGATGGCCTGGCCGGTGAAAAGCAGCCAGCTAAACTCCAGGACTTTAAAGTCTGTCTGGGCCGGCCGGCCGAAGAGGCCGAGAACGCCCCGGCCGATGGCCAGGGTCTGGACGGGGTCAGCGAGGACGAAGGGCAGGAAGGCCCCAAGCAGACCCGCCCCGAAAGCGACAACGTCGGTGGCCCGGGACCGCCGGCCCAGACCAATAAACCACAGTCCAGCTGAGGCGACAAGGCTCAGGGCGGCGTACTGAACCTGGACCATTGCGGCGAGGATGGCCCCGTTAACGAAAAACCAGGCCATCCGGGCCCGCCCGGACCCGGCAGCCCAGGCCCGGTCGGCCGTGTAAATGAACCCGACCGCAAGGGGGGCCAGAAACTCCGGGGGCCAGAGCTTCCGGCTGAAAAGGACGGCCCAGGGGGCCGAAGCGTAGAGGAGGCCCGCCACCAGGCCGGGCACCTCCCCGTACCACGCCCGGCCGAGCAGGTAAACGCCGAGGGCCGCCAGGCTGTTGAGGCCGGCCACGAAGCCGGTCGCCGCCACGGGGTCACTCGAAACCGCAAAGGGAACGGCCGCAAGCCAGGCTGCCAGGGGAAAATTTGGGATGCCGATGGAGGAGTCGATGCCCCAGCGGGGCAGGTGGCCGTCCCGGGCGAGGCCCAGGGCCAGGGCCGCCAGCCGGGCCTCGTCAAGCTTAAACTCGGCCCACTCCAGGTGGTAGAACCGGAGGCCGGCGGCAGTGAGGAGAACGGCAGGCGCGGCGACGACCCACGGTCTCAACGGGGCTTCAGGTCAGCGGAAGAAACCGGAAGCTCAGGGCTTCGCCGGGCCCAGAGTTCGGCGGCGGTCGGGCGCTCCCGGACGCGGGCCTCGGCTGCCGGAAGGCTCGGGGGTGGGGTGTTGACCATCAGGACGGCGGCCAGCCGGCCGTCCTCGAAATAGTAACGGATGTAGGGCTCGGGGAAGCGGGGCTCGCCGGTTTCAAGGACGGCATCCCAGCGGCTGAAATCCCCGACGACGTGGAGGTTGACGTCAAGCAGGTAAGAGAAAAAATAGGGCAGGGCGTCGTAGGGCTCCACCTGGCCGGTCAGGTTCAGCCCGGCCCGGCGGCCCTGCTTAACGGCCGTGTCGTAGTGCTCGACCCGGAGGTGCCGGCCGTAGATGGGGCTGTAGTAGCGGGCGATATCCCCGGCCGCAAAGACACCCTCGACGGCCGTCTGCAGGCTTTCGTCCACCACGACGCCGTTCTGGACCTCGAGGCCGGCCGCCCCGGCAAGCTCGGTATTGAGAACTATTCCGATGCCGACAACGGCAAAATCGGCCTCGAAAACCCGGCCGTCGGCAAGCTCCACCCCGCCGACGCGGCCGTCGCGTTCGGTGAACCGGACGATGCTGGCCCCGGTCTCCACCGCAATGCCCTTCGACCGGATGAAGTCGGTGAGGGCCCGGGCTACAGTTGCGTCGAAGACCCGGCCGAAAAGGAGGGGCTCAACCTCAAAGATGGTCACCTGGACGCCGAGCTGGTGGAGGGCCACCGCAACCTCACAGCCGATAAAACTTCCCCCGATGATCGCGGCCCGGCGGCCGGGGTGGGCCTCGGACCGGATCGCGTCCGAATCGTCGATGGTGCGCAGGTAGTAAATGCCCTGCAGGTCCGAGCCCGGAATGTTCAGGCGGCGGGGCCGGCCGCCGGTGGCCAGCAGAAGCCGCTGGAAACGGACGAGTTCGCCCGAATCGAGGGCTACGGTCCGGGCCGCCAGGTCGAGGCCCACGGCCCGGGTGCGGGTCCGGATTTCGGTCCGGAACGGGTCGAACTGGTCTGGTTTCAGGAGAAAAAGGCGTTCCCGTTTAAATTTGCCGAGCAGGTAGGTCTTCGAAAGGGGCACCCGGTCGTAGGGCGGGTAAGACTCCTCGGTCACCAGCATGAGGCGGCCCTCGGAATCGGCCTGGCGAATGGCCCTGACAGCCGACCCCCCGGCCAGCCCCCCGCCGATGATGAGATACCTGGTGTCCACCACGGAGGGTCAGACCCTGAAATCCAGGCTGATATCCAGGGCCCGGGCCGAGTGGGTGAGGGCGCCGACGGAGATGAGGTCGACCCCGGTTTCCGCCACGGTCCGGACCGTCTCCAGGGTGATGCCGCCGGACGCCTCGGTAATGGCCCGGCCGCGGGCCAGGGCCACGGCCTCCCGGAGCAGCTCCGGGGACATGTTGTCGAAGAGCAGGGCGTCGGCTCCGGCGGCCAGGGCCTCCCGGACTTCCTCGAGGTTTTCCACCTCGACCTGGATGCGCACGCCGTGGGGGATCCGCCGGCGCAGCTCCGCCAGGGCCGACGCCAGCGGGATACCCTCCCGGCGCAGGACCGCCAGGTGGTTGTCCTTGATCAAAATGCCGTCGCTTAAACCGAACCGGTGGTTGGCGCCGCCGCCCATCCGGACGGCGTATTTTTCCAGAAGCCGCAGACCCGGGGTCGTTTTCCGGGTGTCGATGATGCGGCACGGCAGGCCGGCCACCGCCGCCACGTACTGGCTGGTCAGGGTCGCAATGCCGCTCAGCCGCTGGAGAAAGTTCAGGGCGACCCGCTCGCCCCGGAGGAGGCTCCGGGCCGGGCCCTCCACAGCGGCCACAACCTGCCCCGGCCGCACGGGCGACCCGTCCCGGCAACAGGCCGTCACCTTGACCTGCGGGTCCAGCCGGGCAAACACCCGCTCAAAGACGGGCAGGCCGGCAATAACCCCGCTGGCCTTCGCCACGGCCTCGGCCCGGGCCGTCACCCCGGCCGGGATCAGGTTATCGGTGGTGAGGTCGCCCCAGGGGAGGTCTTCGGCCAGGGCGGCCTCCACAATCCGGTCGAGGGCAAAAGCCGGCAGTTCCATCAGGCCAGGCTGAGCATCCGCTCGATGGCCAGCCGGGCCCTGGCCGCGATTTCCGGTTCGACCCGAACCTCGTAGACCAGGTCCCGCAGGGACCGGTAAACCTTCTCCAGGGTTATCTTCTTCATGTACTGGCAGACGGCGTCCTCGCTGGCCGGGATGAAGACCTTGTCGGGGTTGTCCTTGCGCATGCGGTGGAGGACGCCGACCTCGGTGGCAACGATGAACTTCTTCGCCGGCGACTGCCGGGCCCGCCGAATCATCCCCTCGGTAGAGAGAATGTGGGTGTTGTCGGCCGGGATGGTCCCGTCGGCCACGTAGTACATGCACGAGGTTACACACCCGCACTCGGGATGAATGAGAAATTCGGCGTCGGGGTGGGCCTCAAGCCTGGCCAGGATATCCGCCGGCCGGATGCCGGCGTGGACGTGGCATTCGCCCAGCCAGACGTGGAGCTTGCGGCCGGTTACCCGCTCGAGATAACTCCCCAGGAAGAAGTCCGGCAGGAAGAGGATTTCCCTATCCGGCGGGATGCTGTTGATGACTTTAACGGCGTTGCTGGAGGTGCAGCAGTAGTCGGCCTCGGCCTTCACCTCGGCGGTGGTGTTGACGTAGGCCACGACCACGGCGCCGGGGTGCTCGGCCTTCCAGCCCCGGAGCTGGTCGGCGTTAATGGTGGCGGCCAGGGAGCAGCCGGCCTCCAGGTCCGGGATCAGGACCTTCTTATCGGGGCAGAGAATGGCCGCGGTTTCGGCCATGAAGTGGACCCCGCAGAAGACAATGACTTCGGCGTCCGTCCGGGCGGCGGCCTGGGAAAGGCCCAGGGAGTCGCCCACAAAATCGGCGAGGTCCTGAATCTCCGGGATCTGATAGTTATGGGCCAGGATGACGGCGTTGCGCTCCCGGCGCAGCCGGTTGATTTCGGCAATCAGCTCAGCCTGGGTCAGGGTCGCCACGGGCTCTCGTTTTATTTTACCGCCTCGGCTGCGCCGGCGGCGCTGCGGCGGCCTAATCGCCGGCGGCCGGCACCGCCGACAGGATCCCTCGACTTATATCCTCAACCACCCGCATCCGGTAGCCGCCGTGGTCGATAAACTCCTGGGCGTAGGCAAAGATCGCCGGCTGACCCCCGGTATGGATAAACACAACCCGACTCCCGGCCGGGATTATGCCCCGCCGGACGTAATCTATCAGGCCGCTGAAGGCCTTGCCGCTGTAGACCGGGTCGAGCAGGATGCCCTCGGTCCGGGCCAGGAGCTCAATGGCCTCCAGACAGGCTGGGGTGACGACCCCGTAGGCTTCCCCGACGTAATCCCCGCTGTTTTCAACCTCATCCGGGCCGACCCGAAGGTCGAGTCCCATGAGGGAGGCCGCCTCGCTGACAATGGCCACGATCTGCTCCCGAACGGTCGCGTCCGGGACCGGACTCGGGCGGAAGCCCAGTACCCGGGTAGGCAGACCCAGGGCCTTCACCCCGAGCAAAACCCCGGCCTGGGTGCCGGCTCCGCTGGCCAGGACGAGATAGTCCGGCGGTTCGGCAAGCTGTTCGACGAGCTCGGCCACACACCCGGCGTAGGCAACCGCCCCAAGGACAGCCTCGGTGTCGTTGAGGATATAGGGGCGGTGTCCCAGGGCCCGGAGCTCGTCGGCGAGCCTGCGGCGGGCCTCGGCGAGCTGTTCCGGGGGGACCAGCCAGACGTGGGCCCCGAGGATGAGGTCGAGCAGGTAGTTGCCCTGGATGCCAGCTTTTCGGGCCCGGTCGTCGTAGCGGTTGACCAGGTAGCACCTGAGGCCGAGCCGGGCGCAGGCGGCCGCGGCCTGCCGGGCGAAGTTTGACTGGCTGCCGAAGCCGGCCACGATAACGTCGGCCCCTTTCTGGAGGGCGTCCCCAAAGACGAACTCAAACTTCCGGGTTTTATTGCCCCCAAAGGCGAGGCCGGTCAGGTCGTCCCGCTTGACGGCCAGCCGGATGCCCAGCTCCTGGCTCAGGTTCGGGCACTCGTGAACGGGTGTCGGGAGCACCGCCAGCTCCACCCTGGGCAGGCGCCCCATCGCTTCCCGGAGCTTTGCCACCGTCAGCATGGTCGAGTCCTCCTTGCTTTCAGGCCTTTACGGCCGCCTTCTGCTCGAAGGCGAAGGCGGCCCGCAAAAGGGTGACCTCGTCGAAATGCCGGCCGATAAGCATCAGGCCGACGGGCAGGCCGCCCGAATAGCCGCACGGCACGCTGACCGCCGGGTGGCCGGTAACGTCGAAGGGGGCCGTGTTTGCCAGCATGTTCAGGGCCGCGGCCACGTATTCGGCCAGGCCGCCCTTCGGGAAGGGCTGGGCCTTCTGGGGCGTCGTCGGCATCAGCAGAACGTCCACTTCCCGGAGGGCGGCGTCGTAAGCGGCCCGTAAGGTTCGGCGCAGGTTCTGGGCCCGGGCGTAGTAGCGGCCGTGGTAGTGCTCACCGAGCCAGTGGCCCAGCAATGTGACAACCTTCACCGTGGGCGAGAAATCCCGGGACCTGACCCGCCGGGACCGCCCGTAAAACTCCACCAGACCGGTATCATAGTAGCCGAGCCAGCCGTAGCCCATGGCCTGGTCCCGGACCATGGTTGCCCAGGTGCCTTCCACCCCGAAGCCGTTCCAGAAGTGGAGACCCTGGCGGTGAAGGGGAATCGACACCTCCCGAACCTCGGCCCCGAGGCCGGTAAAGGTGGAGGCGGCCTGCCGGACAGCCTCGTCCACGTCCGGCTCGGAGACCCCCAGCCAGCCGAAGCCTTCGGCGACAACGCCGATTTTGAGGCCCGCAACACCCTGCTCGAGCCCGGCCGAATACCGGGGCAGGTTCTCGGGCGTTGCGCCCTGGCGGGGGTCAAGGCCGTCCCGGCCGGCAATAACCTCGAGGGCGAGGGCGACATCCCGGACGGTTCGGGCCATGGGACCGGTGTGGTCGAGGGTCAGCTCGATGGGGAAGATGCCGGTGTACGGCACCAGGCCGTAAGTTGGTTTAAGGCCGACGATGCCGCACCAGGAGGCCGGAATCCGGATGGACCCGCCCTGGTCGCCGCCCAGGGCGATGTCGACCTCGCCGGTGGCCACGACCACGGCACTGCCGCTCGACGACCCGCCGGCCATGAATTCGGGGTTGCGGGGGTTTCGCACCGGCCACGGGTACGAGGTGTGGGAGCCCCCCGAAAAACAGAGGTCTTCGCAGACGGTCTTGCCGACGACTTCGGCGCCGGCATCCAGAAGGCGGGTCACCACCGTGGCGTCAACCCGGGGCACGTAGCCGTCCATCAGGGCCGAGCCGTTCAGGAGGGGTACCCCGGCCAGGGCAATGTTGTCCTTAAGGGCAACTCTCTTGCCGGCCAGGGGGCCGTCGGGCGCGCCCTTCACCGAGCAGCGCCAGGCCCAGGCGCCGAGGGGGTTTTCGGCCGGGTCCGGCCGGTAGCCCGGATCCCGCGGGTACTTCACGGGCGGAGCGGGCTCCGGCAGGGTATCCAGCCATTCCAGGGAAGTAAGGGTGGTGTCGATAAACCCTTGAAAGACCGTCAGCTCCTCGGGGGTGAGCTCAAAGCCGTACAGTCGGGCCAGCTCCTCAAGCTCTTCCGGGGTTGGCCGCCGAACCGCCATCTCGCACCTCCACAGCAACAGGTTAACAGACGGGCCGGAAAGAAGCCCGCCCGATTGTAGGCCAACCGGATGCCGGTGTCAACGGCGTGTATGGGTTCAAGACATTTGAGACAGGGGGTCATCCTGTCCGGGTGCTTGGCCTTAAGATAATCGAGCGGGCTTTTGAGCTTCAAGGCCCGATG
>CACRXB010000009.1_pt1 | contig 70344 bp, 61 predicted proteins | sample 5377071 | NCBI WGS metagenome assembly CACRXB01 (sample SAMEA6061848, study PRJEB28556) | metagenome | reverse complement strand
CGTTATCGCCGACGTAAGCGTCGTCTTCCCATGGTCAATGTGCCCTATCGTCCCAACATTCACATGCGGCTTCTTCCGCTCAAACTTCGGCTTGGACATCTCAGCCTCCCAGGCGACTTAGCTTTAATTACCGACCGGCGAAAGGGGTTTCGGACGGCACAAATTCCCTGCCGCAACCATTATACGGCCCGGCCCAGCCGCCTGTCAATCTCTTGACATAAACCTCCTGTTCCGGTGGGGCGCACGGGCCTTGCCCCTTGCCCTAAAATCATGACAGGGGTGTGAGTCGGATGAGCCGCGGCGTTTACCCGGCCCACCGGGAAGCCGATGTCGTCCTGCGGGACGGGTCGACGGTCCACGTCCGACCGGTCCGCCCCGACGACGCCCCGGCCCTCCTCGAGTTCTACCAGTCGCTCTCCCTGGAAGCCCGGACGTTCCGGTTTTTCTCCCCGGCCGTGAACCTCGAAGCCGCCGCCCGCCGGGACTGCGACGTGGATTATGTCAATTCTTTCACCCTGGTAGCGGTGGCCGGGCCGGAGCAGAAGATTATTGGGGTTGCCTCCTACGTCCGGGTTGACACCGACCGGGCGGAGGTTGGGTTTGCGGTGGCCGATGCCTACCGGGGTCGGGGGCTGGGGACCATTCTCCTCGGCCACCTGGCGGAGGTCGCCGCCGCCAACGGCATCAACGTTTTCGAGGCGGTGGTCCTCCCCACCAACTTCGAGATGGTCAGGGTCTTCCGGGACTCGGGGTTCCCGGTCCAGCTCCGGGTCGGCCCGGACGAGATCCACGTCACCCTGCCCACCTCCATTACGCCCGAGGCCATGGAGCGGTTCGAGCGCCGGGAGCAGGTGGCGACCATCAACGCGATGCGCAGCTTCTTTTACCCCCGGGCCGTGGCCGTTATCGGGGCCTCCCGCCAGCGCAACTCCGTTGGCGGGGCCCTCTTCCGCAATCTTCTCGACTTCGGGTTTGAAGGCCCCGTCTATCCGGTGAACATCAACGCCCCCGTTGTCCAGTCGGTGGTGGCCTACCCGACCGTCGAAGCGGTGCCGGGGCCGGTGGACCTGGCCGTTATTGTCGTCCCGGCCGCCCGGGTTGCCGAGGTCGCCGAGCAGTGCGGGCGCAAGGGCGTCCGGGCCCTCGTCGTCATCTCGGCCGGGTTTGCCGAGGTTGGTGAGGAGGGTCGGGCCCGGCAGGCCGAGCTTCTCCGCATCTGCCGGGCCTACGGGATGCGGCTCATTGGGCCGAACTGCATCGGGATCATCAACACCGACCCGACGGTCCGCCTGAACGCCACCTTCGGGCCGGTGCCGCCGCCGGCCGGCCGGGTCGGGTTTGCCTCCCAGAGCGGCGCCCTCGGCCTGGCCATCATCGACTACGCCCGGACCTTCGACCTGGGCCTCTCGACCTTTGTCTCCATGGGGAACAAGGCCGACATCTCCGGCAACGACCTGCTCAACTACTGGGAGGCCGACCCGAATACCGACGTGATCCTGCTCTACCTGGAATCCTTCGGCAATCCCCGCAAGTTCAGCCGGATCGCCCGCCGGGTCGGCCGCAAGAAGCCCATCGTGGCGGTTAAAAGCGGCCGCTCCAGCGCCGGTGCCCGGGCCACGGCATCCCACACCGGCGCAATCCTGGCGGCCTCAGATGTGACCGTTGATGCCCTCTTCCGCCAGTCCGGCGTCATCCGAACCGACACCCTTGAGGAGCTTTTCGAAGTCGCGTCCCTGCTCGTTAATCAGCCCCTTCCGGGCGGCCGGCGGGTGGGCATCGTAAGCAATGCCGGCGGCCCGGCGGTCATGGCGGCCGACGCCTGCGAGGCCCTGGGCCTGCAGGTGCCCGTTCTCTCGCCGGAAACCCAGGCCCGCCTCCGGGCTGTCCTCGCCCCGGAGGCGAGTGTCGCCAACCCGGTGGATATGACCGCAACGGCCACGGCCGACCACTACCGCCAGACGGTCGAGGCGGTGGCGGCTGACCCCGGCATCGACGCCCTCATCGTCGTCTTCCTGCCGCCTCTGCGCATCCGGAGCGAGGATGTTGCGGCGGCCATTGTCGATGGGGCCAGGTACGCCAACAGCCTCGGCAAGCCGGTCCTCTCGGTCTTTATCTCGTCCCGGGGCGTTCCCGAAGAGCTCAAGCGGGCCGACATCCGGGTGCCGTCCTACGCCTTCCCCGAGGGAGCGGCCATCGCCCTGGCCCACGCCGTCCGCTACGCCGAGTGGCGGGCCCGGCCGGCCACCGAACCGCCCCGGTTCGAGGATATCCGCGCCGACGAGGCCGCCGCGACCGTCGCCCAGGCCCTGGGCCGGGGCGGGGGCTGGCTGGGGCCGGAAGAGACCTGGCGGCTCCTCCAGTGCTACGGTCTGAGCATGGTCCGGCAGGTGCTTGCCCGGACCCCGGAAGAGGCCGCCCGGGGCGCCGAAGCCATTGGGGGCGAGGTGGTGCTGAAGGCCTTTGCGCCCGGCCTCACCCACAAGACCGAGCGCGGAGCCGTTCGCCTCGGACTGCGGGGTGCCGACCAGGTGCGGGAGGCGGCCGTGGAGATGGCCCGCCGGCTCGAAGCCCAGGGCTTTTACGACCTCACCTTTGCCGTCCAGGAGTTCGTAACCGGCGGGGTTGAGATGCTGGCCGGGGTGGTCCACGACCGCCACTTTGGGCCTACGGTCGTGTGCGGGGCCGGCGGAATCTTCGTCGAACTCATCAAGGACGTCTCGGTCCGCCTGACGCCCCTGACCCGGGAGGATGCGGCGGAGATGGTCCGGGAACTCAAAAGCTACCCCCTCCTGACGGGGTTCCGGGGTTCGCCCCCGGTGGATGTTGCCGCCTTCGAGGAGGTCCTTCTGCGGCTGAGCGCCCTGGCCGAGGACCTGCCCGACGTGGCCGAACTTGACCTCAACCCGGTCCTGGTCCGGGAGCGGGGGGCGGTGGTGCTGGACGCCCGCATCCGGGTCGAGCCGGCCCAGCCACCCCCACCCCTCGGCGCCCGCACCCGACCGGCCTTCTAGACATCCGCCGCGGCCTACCAGTCGCCCTCCTTTGTGTACGGGTAGCTCCAGAGGGCCACCGTCAGGGTCACGGCTTTGAACCAGGCCTGGTGCATTTTGTCCACATCCCCGGGCGGGTGGCCCTTCTTCGCCAGGAAGGGGCGGACCGTGGCCGTTATCGGGTAGATGAAGGCCACCAGGTACCGGAGGGGGATGTGGGGTACGGAATTTACGCCGTCGGTCCGGTTCTTCTTGACCCGGTGGTGACGGAGGCCGATTTCATGCTGATAGTCGAGCCAGGCCTGGTCGTACTCGCCCCGGCAGAGGTCCCGAACCCACTGCCCGAACCGCTCCCGCACCCGCCCGAGATACTCAGGAATCGGATTGCCCTGCGGGTCGGTGAAGTAATAGACCAGGTGGGGATTCGACCCGACAAAGCTGTACCAGAGATCGAGAAGCTCATCCACCTGGTCCGCAAGGACTTCCCCGGCCATCTTTAAATAGCGGACGTCCTCTTCGGTGAAGAGTACGGTTTTCTTGAGGAGTTCCAGGTCCGGGAGGGAGAACGGGGCGCGGGGGACCTCAGCGGTGCCGTAAGTGTAACCCGGAATCGCGGCGGTCATCTCCAACAAACCTCCTTCTCACGGATCTGATGGGTCCGAAATCGGCTCAGCATCCGGGCACTCAAAATAGGTGTGGTCGTCGGGCAAAGGGGCGTCCATAAAGGCGCAGTGGTGGGGTCCGGCCGGGTTGGCCGGGTGGGCAAAGGGCCGGAAAAACCGGCACTGCCAGCAGATCAGATAGGGCCGAATGATTCCCCGACCGACGAGGCCGGCGATAACCGCGGCCAGGAGCCGCTGGAGCTCCCGCTGGTCCTCCGGGGCCAGGCCGGCGAGGACCTCCCGGAGGGGCTCGAGCATCTGCTCGAGCCGGACGGCCCGGTCGGCCCCGGCCGACGTAAGGGCGAGGCGGACCACCCGGTTGTCGGCGGCCGAGCGGGACTTCTCGACCAGGCCCTTGGCGGCGAGGGCATCAACCACCCCGCTGGCGGTGGCCAGGGTAGTTCCCAGCCGCTGGGCGACCCCGGTGATGTTGCGCACACCGGGCCGGCCGCGGCGGAGAAAAATCAGGGCGCTGGCCTGGGCCGGAGAAAGGCCCTGGGCCCCGGCGGCGTCGCGCACCATGAGGTTGAGGGCCTGGCTGACCCTGAAGAGGGCCATCGCCAGGTCGGCCGGCAGGTCCTGGGCCCGGCGCCGCGGGTCAAAGGCCATTGCTTAGAACTCCTAAGTATTTTTAGCCCGGGCTGGGGGTGTTGTCAAGGTTTTGGGGGATTTCCGGCTTGAAGGCCGGCCTGACCGGGCGGCCCCGGCGCCCCCCGTTGACACATTTTTGAGGATTTGTTAAGTTAGGGTTGGTGATGGGTATCCCGGCAACCGACTGACGCCCGCCCCCAGTAACCGGGGGCGGGTTTGTCTTTTTCGGGCCGGGGACCCTTGCCGGCGGGTCGAGCCACACCTTTACGGGAAGGATAGGCTATGGGCAGGCCTTTCCAGCACCGCGGGCGGCAGCGGCTGGTCTGCGCAAACTGCTTGCTCGAGATTCCGGGTAAGCCGTACACCCAGAATGGCCTCAATTTCTGCTGCGAGGGTTGTGCCCAGGGTGGCCCCTGCTGTTGCACCTACGGGGGTTGTCCCGAACCGGACCTGACCGCTGCCGAGGCAACCTCAACCTACATCGAGTGAGCCTTCGGCGGGCCTCCGCCGGTGCCGTCCCGGCGGGCCATTCGGCCCGTCCGGGTGGTTTCATCCCGTCAGGTGGCTACGATTCTGGTAAACTGCAAGTGGTGACCCATCAAAAGATACCGGCATCCTTTCGGAGGTGAGGCTGTTGGAGCCCCCAGTAATCGTAAACGCCAGGCAAATTGACCTCAGTCCTGCCCTCGAAGCTTACGTCACCCGGAAGGTTGGCCGCCTCGTTCGCCACCTTGAAGGGCTGATAAACCCGGTCCGAATCGAGCTGGGTTACGACGACGTTCGGGATGCCGATAAGCGCTTTTTTGCCGAGATAACCCTCTGGGTGGGCGACAACATCATCCGGATTGAGGAGGCCGCGGCCGACCTGCGGGCGGCCATTGACCAGGCCACCGACCTCCTCAAGAAAGAGGTCGAACAGCTCCGCGACCGCATCCAGGAGCACCGCCCCAGGCTCAAAAACGAGCTGCCGACGGCGTCGGTCCGGACCATCCCGCCGGAAGAGACCCCCGCAACGGAGGTCAGCCCGGCAGACCGGATCACGGTGGTCAAGGAGCTTGAGCTCAAGCCCATGACCGTCGAAGAGGCCGTCGACGAGATGGCCCTCACCGACTACCAGTTCTTCGTCTTCCACAACGTCGAGACCGACAGCATCAATGTCCTTTACCGACGGAAGGACGGCTCACTGGGGCTGATCGTCCCGGCCACGGGTTAACACCATGGTTATCGGTTACTGCCGCGTCCGGCTCTACCTGCCCGAGAACCACAGCCTTAAGGGCAAGCGCCAGGCCCTCAAGTCGATCATCGACCGGGTTCGGGGCCGCTATAACGTTGCGATTGCCGAAGTCGAGGACCAGGACCTCTGGCAGGCCGCAACCCTCGGCATCAGCTGTGTGAGCTCCGAGGAGCGTCACGCCAACGAGGTCCTCAGCCGGGTGGTCGAGACCATCCGGCTCGCCCGGGCCGAGGCCGAGCTCCTCGACTATGAGTTCGAGTTTATCCACGCCTGAGACCCCCTCGGGCGGGGCCGACCCGACCCGGGTTATAAGGGCGCTTCAAGCGGGTCCCGACTACCGGGGTCAGGTTGCCCACACTGAGCACCTGCCGCCCCGCGAGCCGGTTTACGGCGAGCTGGAACAACCCCTGGCCGAACCGGTTGTCCGGGCCCTCGAGCGGGTCGGCATCACTGCCCTCTACTTGCACCAGGCCGAGGCCATCAACGCCGCCCGCCGGGGCGAATCGGTGGTAATCGCCACCTCGACAGCCAGCGGCAAGAGCCTCTGCTACCACATCCCGGTCCTGGAAGCCCTATTCCGGGACCGCTCGGCCCGGGCCCTCTATCTTTTCCCCACCAAGGCCCTGGCCCAGGACCAGCTCCGGTCTCTGCGGGAGATGCTGGGTCCCGACTTCGACCGGCTCGGCGTCGCCACCTTCGACGGGGATACGCCCCCGGCCGAGCGGTCAAAGATCAAGCGGTCGGCCCGGCTCGTCCTGACGAATCCCGACATGCTCCACCTGGGCATCCTGCCCAATCACGGGAGCTGGGCGCCGCTTCTGCGAAACCTTCGGTTCCTGGTCGTCGACGAGGCCCACGTCTACCGGGGGGTATTCGGGTCCCACGTGGCCAACGTCTTTCGGCGCCTTCGCCGGCTCTGCGCCCGCTACGGGAGCAGGCCCCAGGTCATTGCCGCCTCGGCCACCATCGCCAATCCGGCCGAGCACCTGGGCCGGCTGGTCGGCCAGCCGTTCAGGGTGGTCGATTCGGACGGCTCGCCCCACGGTCCGAAAGACTTTGTCCTGTGGAACCCGCCCGTTGTCGACCGCTACTTCGGGACCCGGCGGAGCGCGAACGTGGAGGCCGCCTGGCTGTTCGCCGAGCTGGTCCGCCACGGCGTTCGGACCATCGTTTTCGCCCGCACCCGCCGCCTGGCCGAGCTTATCTGCGTCTACGCCCGGGATTACCTGAGCCGCCACGCCCCTGAGCTTGCCGGCCGGGTTGCCACTTACCGGGCCGGCTACCTGCCGGAGGAACGCCGTCGGCTGGAGCGGGCCCTTTTCGGCGGGGACCTGCTCGGGGTTGCGGCCACCACCGCCCTGGAGCTCGGGGTGGACATCGGCGACCTTGGGGCCACCATCCTCACCGGCTATCCCGGCAGCATCGCCAGCACCTGGCAGCAGGCCGGCCGCTCAGGTCGGGGCACCGGGCCGTCGCTGAGCATCCTGGTGGCCTACGACGACCCCCTCGACCAGTACTTCATGCGGGAGCCGCAGGCCCTTTTCGGCCGGCCCCACGAAAGCGCCCTGATAAATCCCGACAATCCGTATATCCTCGGCCCCCACCTCCTTTGCGCCGCTTACGAACTGCCCATCCGGGACGATGAGGACTTCTTTGGCCCGGCGGCCCGGCCCATTCTTGCCGAGCTGACCGAGCGGGGGCTCCTCCGCTGGCGCAACGGCCACTTCTACCCGGCCGCCAGCGTCGGCTACCCCGCCGAGCACGTCGACATCCGGTCGACCTCCGAGGCCGATTACGAGGTGGTCGACCTGAGCCGGGGCGGGGCCCTCCTGGAGACGGTCGACGGCACCGTCGCCTTTTTCCAGATTCACCCCGGAGCCGTCTACCTTCACCAGGGCGAAACCTACGTTATTGAGGACCTCGACCTGGCCGGACGCCGGGCCTACGCCCGCCCGGCCGAGGTGAACTACTACACCCAGGTCAAGGACCTGACCAGCATCCGGCTCGTTCGGCCGCTCCGGACGCAAGCCTTCGGCCCGGTCGAAGTCGGCCTGGGTGAGGTAGACGTGACTACCCTGGTGGTCGGCTACCGGAAGAAGCGGCAGTTCACCGAGGAGGTGATCGGGGAAGAGCCCCTGGACCTTCCGCCCCAGACGATTCGCACCGTGGCCGTCTGGTGGACTGTCCCCGAGGGTCTGGAGCGCGATTGCCTCCGCCTCGGCCTCGACTTTGCCGGCGGTCTCCACGCCGCCGAGCACGCCGCCATCGGCCTTCTGCCCCTCTTTGCCCTCTGCGACCGGCGCGACATCGGCGGTCTGTCAACTCCGGCCCACCCGGATGTCGGCCACCGGCCGGCAATCTTTATCTACGACGGCCACGCCGGGGGCGTCGGCATCGCCGAAAAGGCCTACGAGACCCTTGCCGACCTCTGGGCGGCCACCCTGAAGGTCGTCCGGGAATGCGAGTGCCAGGACGGCTGTCCGGCCTGCATCCAGAGCCCGAAATGCGGAAACAACAACCAGCCCCTGGACAAGCGGGCGGCCGTGGTCATCCTCGAGGGGCTCCTGGCCGCGGCCCGGGTCTGATCAGCCGGCAAGCTCCCTGTACAGCTCGGTGAAACGCAGGGCGGCCCAGTCCCAGGAAAAGTAGGCCTCGGCCCGCCGGCGAAGCCGCCGGCCGACCGCCTCGGCCCATTCCGGATTCGTCACCAGGTCGGCGATGCGGTCCGCCAGGGAGTCGGGGTCCCCGGTCCGGGCGTAAACCCCGGCGTCCCCGAGAATCTCGGTGGCAACCGGCGTCTCAAAGGCCACCGTCGGCAGGCCGCAGGCCATGTAGTTGAGGAGCTTCCCGTTCCCCTCCGTCTCGCTGATTTTCGGCGAAACGGCAACATCCCCGATGAGCAGGTAGTCCGGGGCCAGGGGGTAGCTTACCCGGCCGGTGAAGGTGACAAACCGGCCGATCCCCAGCTGTTCGGCCCGGTGGCGGTAAAACTCCTCGGCCGGAAAACCCATGATGAGAAAGTGCACCGGCAGGCCCCGGTCAATGAGCCGGCGGGCCGCCTCGAGGAGCAGGCCGGTGCCCTGGTACTCGGCCAGCAGGCCCAGGTAAACGACAACCTTACGGTCGGCCGGAATGCCCAAAGCCGCCCGGAGACGTTCGACCCGGTCCAGGTCGTTCCGCAGCCAGCGGGGTCGGAAAGTCGCCGCATCCACGCAGTCAGGCACCGTTCGGACCTTCGCCCGGGGATACCCGAATTCCCGGACGAGGATGTCGGCAGCATTCCGGCTGCTGGTCACCACCACCGCCGCCCAGTGGTCGATAACCCACTCCAGCAGCCGGAGCGGCCGGTACCAGATGCTTGCCGGGTCCAGAAAGCGGTGGTCGACCATCTCCGAGGTCAGGCTACCCTGGAAGTCGAAGACCACCGGTACGCCCAGGACCCGACCGACCAGGGCGCCGATCAGGGCGCCCTCGTGGAGGTGGGCGTGAATAACGTGCGGCCGGAAGGCCAGGGCCGTTTCGAACGTCTTAATGAGGAGCCAAAAGTCGTAAAAAAACTTACGCCGACTTGGGCCAACCCGAACCGACCGCCACCACGGGGTGTTCAGGGCCCGGCGGACGCAGACGCCCGGCGGGTCGGACCCGGTGTGGTAGGTGCAGATGACCACCTGATTGCCGAGCCGCTGGAGGGCCCGGGTCTCCTCAAGGATGCGGACGTGACAGCCGTAGTCGGAAAAAAACGCGGTCGGGGCAATCTTGAGGACCCGGTATGACCGGGTCATCCGCTTCTGACCCGCTGAGATTTCTGGGCTGGAAGCCGCGGCCGGCTCGGCGGCCGCGGTCGGGGCGCGTCCCGGCATGCTCACGGCGTCTTTTCGATTTTAGGCCCCCGGCCGGCGCCGGTCAAATCCGGCCGGGGCGCCGGGCTCAATCCCGCCCGTGGGCCCCGTCAGGACACCTCAGCCGGTAGCCGACCCCAGGTATCCCGGTTATATCGATACGGGTCCCCACCCCAAGTTGCTGAAGCTTCGCCCGGATGTGGCTGATGTGCGTTCTCAGGAGGCCCGTATCCTCCTCGTTGTTGTACCCCCAGATGTACTCGATAAGCCGGGAAGTGCTGACAACCCGTCCCTCGTTCACGGCCAGGATGTGGAGCAGTTTGAACTCCGTCGGGGTGAGGCGGACGCTCCGACCGGCGACGGCCAGCTCGTGGGAGTCAAGGTCCAGGGCGGCTTCGCCCAGCGCCAGCACCCGCCCTGTCCCCACCTTCCCGGCGCTGTTTCCCCGCCGCATCACCGCCCGGATCCGGGCAGTGAGCTGGCGCGGACTGAAAGGCTTCGTGATGAAATCGTCGGCCCCCAGATTAAAGGCTTTGAGAACGGTCTCCTCGTCGTTCAGGGCAGTCAGAACGATCACCGGAATGTCGTCGGATTCACGGATGCGCCTGAGGACCTCAAAGCCGTTGACCTTGGGCAAGCGGACATCCAGCAGAATCACGTCGGGCTTACTCGACTGTATCCTGCTGAGGGCCTGCTGGCCGTCGGCCGCAACCTGAACGTTGAACCCCTCCCGGCGGAGGGCGTAGCTGAGCACGTCCAGCAGGTCCACGTCGTCGTCAACAATTAAGACCTTCATCTGGCCTCCTCACCAGGGCGCCCTCTGACCCCGGCCGGCAGGTCCACCCAGAAGACTGCGCCCTGCCCGGCCCCAACTGCCGCCCCCAGCGTCCCGCCGTGGAGGGCGGCGATAAGACCGGCAACCTGAAGGCCGACCCCCATGCGCGGCGGCCAGACCGGTCCGTCAGCCGGGTTGGATTCCGCATCGGCGCAGGTTCCGTGGTTGGCGACGCTGATCCGAATCCGCTCAGCCTCGCCGGCAACCCCGACCTCGATGATATCCCCGGCCGACCCGTGCCGGATCGCGTTGCTGAGCAGGTTGAGCAGAACGTGGCCGAGCCAGCGGGGGTCGCCCTGAATGCGCAGTTCCGGGTTCGGGCAGTGGAGACGCACCTGCTGGCCGCGCCGGGTAAGGAGGGGGCCGACAAGCTGGAAGACGGACCGGGCCCATTCCTGGGGGCTGAACTCCTGGACCTGGAGGTTGAGGTTCTGGCAGCGGGCGAGGGCACAGGCAACGAGAACTTCGGAGAGCCCCTCGAGCCAGCGTACGCCCTCGCACATCACGGCGGTGATGTAGGCAAGGTCAGGCGGGTCAAGGGTGGCCGGGTCGGTCAGCAGGTCCGTGGCAACTTTAAGGGGGCTCAAGACTCCGCGCAGCTCATGGGCCAGCGCCAGCAGGATATCGGGCATGGCCGGAACGGCCACCTCCGGCGAGCCCGCACCCTCCGCCACCGCCGGTAAAGCCGGAGTTTGCGTAGACAACGTGCACCTCCTTGCAAATAAGCTATGGCTAGTCCGCTAGGAAGTACCGCTTACGCCAGCGAGAGCTCCGCAGGTCTGGCCCGAACGGTGAGAACGGGCTAGGGGTGTCGCATCGTTTCGCTTGGGGCCGCAGAGGAAGGTATGCGCCCAGCCTTCGCCGGTTTACCTGTAAGACTTATACAGGAAATTCACGAAGAAATCAATAGAAACTCAACCCGCCGCAACAACTTCGTTTTACCCTGGCCCCGCCCCTCCCCCATCGACGGGACGGCGAGGGACCGGAAGTTCCACCGGCCAGCGGCGACGTTTGACAGGGGTTTCCGGCCTCGAATAGAATCGACCTGTAGATAAGTTGTGGGGGCCTGCCAATGAAACGCGACCTCATGGAAATTCTCGCCTGTCCCGTCTGCAAGGGCGAGCTCGAGCTGACCGTCGAGCAGGAGGACGAAAAGGAGGTCATCAAGGGCTCCCTTTACTGCAAAAACTGCAACGAGACCTACCCGATTGAGGACGGGATCCCAAACCTCCTGCCGCCCAACCTGCGCTGAGGTGACGGCCGGATGCAGGGGTCCAGACTTGCCGGGGCGGTCCTGGTCGTGGTGGCGGTCGTTGCGGCCGCCCTTTACGTCTGGGGGCTCACCCTCCAGAGCTACTGGGCCCTGGCCGCCGTAGTCACCGTCGGCTTCTTTGCTGTTCTCGGCCTGATGGTCTGGGTCGGCATTACCCTGCTTACCGCCCGGGTCGAACTTCCGGAACCGCCCGGCCCTGAGCAGGGCAAGGCCGAGCACCCGGCACCCGGACCCGGGAACTGACCACACCCCTGAACCAGAAAATGCCCCGCGACTGGCTCCCAACCGACCTGCGACGGCGCCGGGCCCTCGAAGACCGGCTGGCGGCGGTCTTCGAAGCGGCCGGCTACGCCGGCGTCGACGTGCCGGTGGTCGAACCGGCCGACCTTTACCTCCGGAAATTTGGCGGCCAGGCCCTGGCCCGGACGGTGGTCTTCACCGACGGCGCCGGCCGCCGGCTCTCCGTGCGGCCCGAATTTACGGCCTCGGTCGTCCGGATCCTGGCCGAGCAGTCGCCGGCCCTGCCCCTCCGCTGGTACTACCTGGGGCCCGTCGTCCGCCTTGGTCCCGACGGCGGGGTAATCGAGTTCCACCAGGCCGGGGTTGAGCTCGTCGGCATGGCCGGACCGGACGCCGACGCCGAGGTCCTTGAACTCCTGGGACGAGCCCTGGCTGAGGCCGGGATCCGGGGCTTTCAGCTCAAGCTCAACCACCTGGGCATCATCCTGGGGCTCTTCGATAAGCTCGGCCTGGCCGAACCCCTGACCACGTTCTTTATTGCCAGCCTGGACGAGGTCGCCGCCGGGAACCTTCCGCCCGAGCTTGCCCGCTATCTGGAGGAGCTGGCCGAGGCCGGCGAATCCGACGGCCTCCGGGAGGTGCTGGCCGCGGTTGGCCCCGAGGGTGCCCGTCGGCTGGTTCTTTCTGTCCTCGAAAGCATCGCCGGCCCCGGCCGGACGGGTCGGCGGGACCTGACGGCCATCGCCGACCGGCTCATCCGCCGCCTCAACCTGGCCGACGAGCTGTCGGCCCTGCGAACCGCCGCCGACTTCGCCCGCCGGCTTAACCCGCTCCGGGGCCCGGCTGACCAGGTCTTTCCGGAAGCCGGCCGGCTCCTTGCCGAATTTCAACTGGACCCCGCCCCCCTGGAAAGCCTCCGGGAGCTGGTGGGCCGGCTGGGGTCGGTCCTGAGCGGACGGGGGGAGGTCGTCGTTGACCTGGGGTTCAGCCGGGGACTGGGCTATTACTCCGGCCTCATCTTCGAGGCCGCCCTTCCCACCGGGCCGGAGCTCCGGCTCGGGGGCGGGGGTCGCTACGACGGCCTCATCGCCGAGCTGGGCGGGCCGCCCGCCCCGGCCATCGGTTTCAGCCTCACCGTTGAGAACCTTCTTTCGGCCGCTGAGGGTTAGGCCCATGGAACCGGTCCGGCTGGTTATTCCCTCCAAGGGCGAGCTCGAGGAGCCGACCCTGGCTTTCCTGGCCGAGGCCGGCCTCGCCGTCGACCGGCTCAGCCCCCGCCAGTACGTTGCCAGGGTCGGGGCGGTGGAGGGCCTCGAGGTCCTCTTCCAGCGGGCCTGGGATATTCCCGAGAAGGTGGCTTCGGGGGCCGCCGACCTCGGCATTACCGGCTACGACGTGGTGGCCGAGCAGGCCGCCGATACCCCGGACCTGGTCGTTGTCATGCCGAATCTGGGCTACGGCCGGGCTGACCTGGTCATCGCCGTGCCCGACGTCTGGGTTGACGTCCGGTCCGTGCGCGACCTGGCCGAGGTCGCCGTTGAGTTCCGGGCCCGGGGCCAGGTGCTGCGGGTCGTAACCCGCTACCCGCGGCTCACCCAGCGCTTTCTGCTGGCCAACGGCATCGGCCACTTCGTCCTGGTCGGGGCCCAGGGCGCCGTCGAGGCCGCCCCGGCCATCGGGTACGGCGACATTATCGCCGACCTGACAAGCTCGGGCACCACCCTGCGGGAGAATCACCTCAAGACCATCGCCGGCGGCACCATCCTGCAGACTGAAGCGTGTCTGATTGCCAACCGGCGCCGGCTCCGGGCCGACCCCGACCGGCTGGAGGTTGTCCGCCGCCTGATGGAGCTCATCGAGGCCCGGCTCCGGGCGGCCGGGTTCTACTCGGTGACGGGGAATGTTCCGGGGGACTCGGCGGAGACCGTGGCCCAGGCCGTCATCAGCCGGCCGGAGCTCTCCGGTATTGAAGGGCCAACCGTGTCCCCGGTGTACAGCAAGTCGGGCCGGGTGAACGGCTGGTACGCCGTGACCGTCGTCGTACCGGTGCGGCAGATGCAGGCGGCGGTGGACCACCTGCGCCGGCTCGGGGGCAGCGGGATCACCGTCGTCCCGGTGAAATACGTCTTTGAGCCCGCCTGTGAGGCCTTTGGGCGGCTGGTCAAGACCCTCTATCAGGACTGAGTCGATGCCCACTGTCCGAATCTACACGGTCGAAGAGGCCAGGGAAAGCATCCTCCGGAGGCGGCCCCCGGCCGAGGAGCCCCTGCCCCCGGCCGTGGCGGCCAGAATCCGTGAGGTCTTCGGCGAGGAGCTGACGGCGGCCGAGGCCGTCCGGCGCATCACCGAGGCCGTCCGCCGGGAGGGGGACGCGGCCGTGCGCCGGTTCACCGAGCTTCTGGACGGCTACCGGCCCGAAGCCCTGGAGGTTCCCCCGTCCAGTATCCAGGCCGCCTGCCAGGAGCTGGAGCCGCACCTGCTTGAAAGCCTGAAGCTTGCGGCCGAACGGGTCCGGGCCTTCCACGCCCGGCAGACGCGGACCGGCTGGGTGGATTTCGCCGCGGGCCTGGGTCAGCTTGTTCGGCCCCTGGACCGCGTCGGCGTCTACGTCCCCGGCGGCCGGGGCCGGTACCCCTCGACGGTGCTGATGACGGTTATTCCGGCAAAGGTCGCCGGGGTGCGGGAGGTTGTCGTCTGCACCCCGCCGGGGCCCGACGGCCGGGTGGCGCCGGTGGTGCTGGCGGCCTGCGCCCTCGCCGGGGCCGACCGGGTCTTTAAAGTTGGGGGTGCCCAGGCCATTGCGGCCCTGGCCTTCGGGACCGAGTCCATCCCGGCGGTCGATAAGATCGTTGGACCCGGCGGCCTCTTCGTGACCCTGGCCAAACAGGCCCTGTACGGCCAGGTGGGAATCGACATGCTCGCCGGGCCGAGCGAGGCGGTGGCCGTCGCCGACGACTCGGCGGACCCGGAAGTTTGCGCCGCCGACCTCATCGCCCAGGCCGAGCACGACCCCCTGGCCACATCCATCCTCATCACCGACTCGCCCGACCTTGCCCGGGCGGTTCAGGCCGCGGTGGAACGCCGGCTGGACGACCTGCCCAACGCCGGGTCGGCCCGGTCGAGCCTGGCCGCGCGGGGCGGAATTGTCCTGGTCGACAGCATCGACCAGGCCCTTGACCTGGCAAACGCCTTCGGGCCGGAGCACCTGGAGCTTGCCGTCCGCGACCCCTGGCGGCTCCTCGGCCGGGTTCGCAACTGCGGGGCCGTTTTTCTCGGCGAGGCCGCGCCCCACGTGGCCGGCGACTATGTTGCCGGGCCGTCCCACGTGCTCCCCACCGGCGGGACGGCCCGCTGGGCCTCGGGCCTGCGGACCGAGGATTTTTACAAAGTTATCAGCGTGGTGGCCATCGACCGGCCGACCCTGGAGCGGGTCGGCCCCGCCGCGGTGGCCATCGCCCGGGCCGAGGGCTTCGAGGCCCACGCCCGGTCCGTTGAAATCCGCCTGAAGGGAGGCTCTTCATGAGACAGCTGCGGCCTTCGCCCCGGCCGGGCCCCGGAGACGTCCTGCGGTTGATACGGCCGGGCCTGCGCAGCCGCCGGCCATACATGGGGGCCGGCTCGCCTGAGGCCCTGGCCCGCAAGTACGGCTTCAGCCTCGACCGGCTGGTTAAGCTCGACTCGAATGAGAACCCCTACGGGCCGTCGCCCCGGGTTCTCGAGGCCCTCGCCCGGCCCCTGCCCTATCACCGCTACCCCGAGCCCGACAGCGAAACCCTCCGGCACGCCCTGGCCGAATACGTTGGCGCCTCCCCCGACCAGATAGTGGTGGGAGCCGGGAGCGACGAGGTGATCCTCCTGACCTTTGCGGCCTTTTTGGGGCCGGGAACGGCCGTCGTTGAGCTGGCGCCCACCTTCGTGATGTATCGGCTCACGGCCGAAGCCCTTGGGGCCCGGGTAGTGACCGTTCCCAGGGAGCCCGGGACCTACGAGGTGGATGTTGAGAAAGTCATCGCCGCCCTGGGCCCGCGGGTTAAAGTCGTCGTCTTCTGTTCGCCCAACAACCCGACCGGGAACCTGGAGTCCGAGCGGACCGTTCGCCAGGTCCTGGAGACGGGCGCCTTTGTTCTGGTCGACGAGGCCTATTACGAGTACTGCGGCCACACTTTCGTGCCCCTGATTTCCCGCTACCCGAACCTGGGCGTCCTGCGGACGTTCAGCAAGTGGGCGGGCCTGGCCGGCCTCCGGGTGGGCTACGGGATCTTCAGCCCCGAGGTTGCCCGGGTCATCGCCGGCATCAAGCCGCCCTTCAACGTGAGCACGGCCGGCCAGGTTGCCGCCCTGGAGTCCCTGGCCGACCGGGACTACCTGATGTCCACGGTCCGCAAGACCATCGCCGAGCGGGAGCGCCTCTTCCAGGAGCTGAGCCGGTTTGAGTTCCTGCGGGTTTTGCCGTCGGCCGCAAACTTTATCTACGCCGAGGTCCGCCGCGGCTCAGCCCGCCAGCTGACTGAGGGCCTCGCCCGGGATGGGATCCTGGTCCGGCAGTTCGACGTCCCGCCGCCCCGCGGCGGCATCCGCATCACCGTCGGCCTGCCGGAAGAAAACGACCGGCTTCTGGAAGCGCTGAGCCGGCTTGAACCGGAGGACTGAGGGCTTGGACGCCAGACCCCGCCAGGCAACCGTCAACCGCGAGACCCGGGAGACCCGGGTCACCGTGACCCTGACCATCGACGGCCGGGGCGAAGCCCGGGTAAGCACCGGGATCGGGATGCTCGACCACCTCCTCTCCGCCTGGGCCCGGCACGGCCTCTTCGACCTGGAGGTCCGGGCCGAAGGCGACCTGCACGTCGACCCCCACCACACCGCCGAGGACGTGGGCCTGGTCCTGGGCCGGGCGTTCCGGGAGGCCCTGGGGGACGGGGCCGGCATCCGGCGCATCGCCGAAGCCTACGCGCCCATGGATGAGGCGCTGGCCCTGGCGGTGGTTGACATCTCCGGCCGGCCCTTCTGGGACCTGCGGCTGGGGTTCAGCGGCCCGGCGGTCGGCGAACTGCCCGCCTCCCTCATCGGTCATTTCTGGCGGAGCTTCGCCGCCGAGGCCCGGCTCACCCTCCACTGCCGGCTCCTGGCCGGGGAAGACGACCACCACCGGGCCGAGGCGGTTTTTAAGGCCGTGGGCCGGGCCCTGAGTCAGGCCGCCGAAACCGACCCCCGGCGGGCCGGGGAAATCCCCTCGACCAAGGGCCGCCTCGACCTCTAAATTGAAAACCCGGCCTCGAGGCCGGGTTGCGGTCGGGGCGGGCGGATTTGAACCGCCGACCTCTAGCCCCCCATGCTAGTGCGCTAACCAGGCTGCGCTACGCCCCGGTGGGCTCAGAGGGATTCGAACCCCCAACCAGCCGGTTATGAGCCGGCCGCTCTGCCGTTGAGCTATGAGCCCGAGCCATCATTAATTATACCGCCTCTTTCAACCGCCGGCATCCGCTGCCACGGGCACCGTCAGCAGGGCGTGGGGCACCACCAGGACCGAAAGCCGGTCCCCAAGCTCAGCCCGGACCAGGTCGAAGGCCTCGGCCATGGTTTCGGCCGGGATCATCTTCGCCTGCCGGACCACCTCGGGGTACCGGGAACCAACAACGACGACCCGGCAGTGCTCCAGAACCTTCGCCATCACAAACGCCCGCTGTTCCCCGGCCTTGTAACCCTTTGTCCGGGCCTCCTCGATGATGGCCCCAACGTCCGGGGCGTCCCGCATCGTCCGGAAAAAGCGCTGTTCGCCCGGCCCCTGCCCCGGCCCCTCGTCCAGCCCGGCCGGAACAATGACAAACCCGCCGGGTCGAACCACCGGCTTGGGGCCGAAGACCAGGTAACTTGCCGCCCGGGAGGCCTGGTAGAGGTTCGTGTCCTTGGGATAGCCGACGCCGGCAATGGCCACGTCGTAGACCCGGGGAACCCGGACGGTAAAGACCCGCCGGGCTTCCTCCACCAGCCGGCCAAAGGTCGCCCGGGGCTCCCCAGCCGCGACCGCAACCGGCCGGCCGTCACGGCCGGGAATGACGTTCACAATGAACCGGAGGCCGGCCCGGGTTCCGGCCTCGCTGACCGCCACCTGGAAGGGGTTGCCGTCCACCTTCCCGAGGCGAACACCCGGGTGCTCCACGTAGGTCGGGCCGTGGGTGACGGTGATGGTCGGCTCGCCCCCGGCCCCGATGGCCAGGGTCTTGAACCCCCCGGAGAACCCGGCATACTGGTGGGGCTCGACGAGGCCGGTGGCGATGAGCAGGTCCGACTCGAAGGCGTAACGGTTTACAATGGCCGGGACGCCGTTGCTGGTCTCCCCCAGGTCGACGAGCTGGTCCGGGTTCTGGGCCTCGTGCTGGATAACGGTGAACCGCTCGACGGCCTCCGCCCCGAGCTTTTCGGCCAGCTCGGACCGGGTCATCGGGCGGTGGAGGCCCAGGGCGACCAGCAGAATAACCTGGTCATCCCGAACCCCGGCCGACTGAAGCTGGCCGACAATCCCCGGCAAAAGCTCCCGGTCGGGACAGGCCCGGGTCAGGTCGGTGACGACGACGCAGACCCGCCGGGCGCCCCGGGCCAGCTCGGCCAGGGGCGGGGAGTTTACGGGCGCCCGGAGGGCCGCCTCAACGGCCGCCCTCAGGTCGGAAACCGGGGCCGCCGGCTCCGGCTCGGCCACGTCCACTTCCCAGCCGGCCGGCGCCTCAAAAGTCAGCTCGCCCTTTCCGAAGGGAACTTTAAGCGTCATGGCCTAAGCCAAAAGGCCCCGGGCGAGGTCCGCCAGCTCGCCCTGGGTGAAGAACCCGTCCTGAATGAGCACCGTCCCGTCAAGCTCCACCGTGGGGGCCAGGATAATGCCGTCGGCGTGGGACGGGGCGCCCATCCGGGCCGAGCCGATCCCCACCTCCAGACAGCCGAAAATCCGCTCGTCCTCGATGATCCGGCCCGTCGGCCGCATCACCCGGGGGTTAAACCCGAAGGTGAGGTGAGAAATCCGGTACATGGCCGGGTGGCCGAAGCTGTCAAGCCACCGGGCAAAGACCCGGGCCTCCCGGCCGCCCCGGATATCCACAATCGTCGAACCCGAGACGACCAGCTCAACGGGCTCCCGGAGCAGTCCGACCTCAGCGGGGGGCCACAGGGTGCCGTCGAAGACAATCCGGCCGTCGACGGAGCCTTCGGTGACCCGCCAGGACGCCTGCCCCGGCAGGACCAGCGAGCGCCCCCGCAGGTTTGCCGGGGGCGTCCAGCGGTCGTTGCTGGTCTGGACCCGGAAGTCGGTCCCGGCCCGGGAGGTAACCCGACCGGCCTTCGACCCCCGCAGGACCTCCCGAAGCCGGCTGCCAAAGTCCTGAAGCCTCGGGATATCCGCCCCGCCCACCAGGCGGACCAGGCTGTCAAGCCCCAGGCCCCCGACGAGCAGGTACCGGCAGCCGTTGCAGATGGCGTCCTGGTGGGCGGGACTGTAGATCGAAAAGTGGACCGCCAGGTCGAGCCAGACCTCGGCGCTGCGGGCGGCCCGGCCGATGACCCCCGGTGGGTCCTGACAGGGATACGGCCGCATGGGGTAGTAGACGACCACCGGGTTCGCCCCGAGGGCATAGCACGCGCCGGCGACAACCTCAACCAGCTGCCGCTCCGTTCCCGTGTCGGCCGTAATCAAGACCTCGAGACCGGGCCGGACCCCGACAACCTCTTCAAGGAGCCGTCTGGCTGCCAGTGGCGCTTCGATGCTCGGGTCCCCCATGCCTCCGGCCCCCAGCGGCCCTCAGTTATTCCGCTTCGCCGGCAGTGAGCCAGGCAAGCACATCCTCCTGGGCCGCCGCGGCAGTTTCGTCGCCGCCGCGGTAGCCGAGCTCGGCCGAAACCTCCCGGGCCGCCTGGACCAGGGCCGCCTGACAGCGGGTCAGCTTCTCCCCGGTCATCCGGCTTGCCGGCCCGGCGACCGTCATGGCCGCAACCACGTGGCCGCTGGAATCCCGGACCGGCACCGCCAGACAGCGGACGCCCGGCACGAACTCCTCATCATTGACGGCCAGACCCGTCGCCCGGATGCGGGCAAGCTCGGCCCGGAGCCGCTCCGGCGACGTAACGGTATGCTCAGTATAGCGCTCCAGGGGACGGTTCTGCAAGAACGCATCGACCTCGGCATCCGACCAGCTGGCCAGGATGACCTTCCCCACCGCGGTGGCATGCAACGGCAGGGGCGTCCCAACCCGCAGGTGGACCCGGAGGAAGTTCCGGGGCTCCTCGGCCAGGGTGAAGACAACGCTGTCGTCCCGGCCCACGGCGATCCCGGCCGACTCGTTCAGCTCATCGGCCAGCCGACGCAGGACCGGCCGGGCCTTGGCCTCCAGGAGCCGCCGCCCGGACCAGCGGTCGGCAATCAGCACGAAGGTTGGGCCGATGGCGTACTTGCCGGACTGCCGGTCCTGGCTGAGAAAGCCCTCGGACTGCAGGGTATAGGCGATCCGGTAGACGGTGCTGGGGGAGAGGCCGAGCATCCGGGCCAGCTCACTTATCCCGGCCGGCGCCCCCAGCTCACCCAGGGCCTTGAGGAGCTCGAGGGTACGAAGCACGGACCGGATCGGCCGAACCGTCTGGGCCTTCTTCCCCTTCGGCAAACGACCACGCGGCATTGGACCCTACCTCCAGATTGAATTTTGAAAACCCGGTTTGTAAACCCTGGGCAAGAGTATACGACCTCAGCCGGAACAAAGTCAAGTTACCCGCGGCTCCGGCCAGGTTGTGCAAAATACTTTTTTAAGAAATAGCTTTATTTGACCGGCTTTATGAATTTCCCGATTTCAGAGACCGCTTTAGCCCAGGTCTTCCGCCGGTGCCGCGCCGGATATCCGCAGCCCGTTTCGCCAGGTTTCCGCCGGGCGCGCCGGCCCTTGCCGTTGACGGCCGGACCAGCCCGCTGATAAATTCAGAGGTGAGGACAGCAGCTTGGTCCGGCTCGCCCTCAAGGGGGTAACCAGACGCTTCGGCGGCCTCGTCGCCGTCGACAACTTCTCGGCCGAATTCGAGGCCGGCGAGCTGTGCGCGATCATCGGCCCGAACGGCTCCGGGAAGACGACCCTCCTGAACCTCATCAGCGGCCTGTACCCCCTGGATGCGGGCCAGGTCTGGCTTGACGGCGAGCGGATTGACCGCCTCGGCCCGGTGAGAATTGCCGCCCGCGGCGTTGTGCGCACGTTCCAGATCCCGAAGGTTTTTAAAAACATGACTGTCCGGGAAAACCTGCTGGCGGTTGCCGCCGCCGACCACCGGTCGGAAAGCCTGCGCCAGGTCGCCGCCGAGGTCGGCCAGGCCCTGGCCGCCGTGGGCCTCGAACCCCTGGCGGGGGCCCCGGCCCGGGCCCTTTCGGGCGGTCAGACCATGCTTCTGCAGCTGGCCCAGGCCTTCCTGCACCGCCCCGTAAAGCTCCTGCTGCTGGACGAGCCCTTCGCCGGCGTATCCCCGGCCATCAAGGACGTTATCTTCGACCTGATTAACCGGATCAACCGCGACCAGGGGGCCACGGTTCTCCTCGTGAGCCACGAGATGTCCACCGTTCGGGCCCTGGCCTCCCGCGTCCTGGTGATGGCCTCCGGCCGCCTCATTGCCGACGGGCCCCTCGACGTCGTCGCTTCAAACCCCGCGGTTATCGACGCCTACCTGGGACAGCCGCTGTGAACACCAGCGGGCCGATTCTCCGGGTCACGGGCCTGCGGGCCGGTTACCTGCCGGGCGTGGACATCCTCCGGGGAATCGACCTCGAGGCCGAAGCCGGCGCCGTCACCACCGTCATCGGCCCCAACGGGGCCGGGAAGTCCACCCTCCTCAAGGCCATTTTCGGCCTGGTGCCGCCGCGGGCAGGCGAGGTCTGGTTTGACGGGCAGTTTATCAACGGCTGGCAGCCCCACCGGTGCAAGCTGGCCGGCCTGGCCTACGTTCCGCAGGCAGGAAGCACTTTCCCCCAGCTCACGGTCGAAGAGAACCTGCGGCTTGGGGGCTGGGTGTTGCGGTCCCGGCCGGCCGAACTCCGGCGCCGGCTGGAGTGGGTTTACGAAACCTTCCCCGTCCTCGCCGACCTGCGCCGGGCCCGGGCAACCCTGCTCAGCGGCGGGCAGTTGCGGATGCTGGCCGTGGCCAAGGAGCTTGTTGTTCCCCCGAAGGCCCTGCTGGTTGACGAGCCCACGGCCGGCCTCGCTCCGAAGGTTGCGGCCGAAGTTTACGGGCTTCTCACCCGGTTGACCGGTCTGGGCATCACCGTCCTGCTGGTTGACCAGAACGTCGTCGAATCGGTTAAAATTGCGTCCGGGTGTTATCTTGTTGCCGAGGGCCGGGTGATCCGGTCGGGGTCGGGGCGCTGGTTTCTCGAAAACCTTCAGCAGATCGTCACTGAGATGCTCCGGGGCAGAACCGAGGCGCCGGCATGAGCACCATTTCGGGCGGCCGCAACGTTTACGGCCTGGGGCTGGGGGTTCTCCTCCTCGAGACCCGCTTCCCCCGGATTCCCGGCGACATCGGCAACGCCACCTCGTACCGGGTTCCGGTCCGGTTCAAGGTTGTCCCCGGCGCCGTCGTCTCCCGGGTGGTCAACGCCGACCCGGACCCGGCCCTGGCCGACGACTTCATCGCCGCCGGCCGGGAGCTGGAGGCTGAGGGCGTTCGGGCCATCACCACGAGCTGTGGCTTCATGGTTCTCTTTCAGGAAGCCATCGCCCGGGCCCTCTCGGTGCCCTTTTTCGCTTCTTCCCTGCTCCTGCTTCCCCTGGTCTACCGGCTCACCGGCCGGCCGGTCGGCGTTGTCACAGCCAGTGCCCGGGCCCTGAGCGCGCGACACCTGGCCGCCGCCTGCGGTGGGCTGGAGGTCCCGGTGGTTGTCGCCGGACTTGAGGACCGGCCGGCATTCCGCTCGGCCATCCTCGAGGACGGCCCCGAGCTGGACCCCGAGCGGGTCGAGGCCGAGGTTGTCGAAACGGCCGCCGGCCTGGTTCGCGGCGCCCCTGACATCGGGGCCATCCTGTTTGAGTGCCACAACCTGCCGCCCTACGCGGCCGCCGTCCAGAAGGCGACCGGGCGGCCGGTCTTTCACATCCTCCACCTGGTCGACCTGGTCCTGGGCGGAACGTTCCCGGACCGGTTCAGCGGCTGGGTCTGAAATTTTCTCAAGGAGGTAGAAAGCTGATGGGTTCGGAAGTCAGGCGGGCAGGCCTTATCGGAATCCTCTGGCTTCTCATCGTGGCCGTGGCCTGCGCCCCGGGCGGCGCCCCCGCCCCGGCGGGTCAGACGCCCTCGGCAGGTCCCCCGGTTAAAATCGGGGTGCTTACGCCCCTTTCCCCGCCGGGCGACGCCGCGGCCGGCCAGCTGATCAGCCGGGGCGCCAGCCTGGGAGCCGATTACGTCAACTCCGTGCTGGGTGGGGTGCTCGGCCCAAAGTGCAGCGCCCCGACGAGCAAGGTGGAAATCGTCACGGCCGACGACGCCGGGACGCCGGAGAAGGGCGTGGCCGGGTTCCGCAAGCTGGTTGCCGAGGATAAGGTTGCGGCGGTGGTTGGTCAGTTTCACAGCTCGGTGACCCTGGCCCTGGCCCCGGTCGCCGACCAGCTCCAGGTTCCCCTCTTCTCCACCCAGTCGTCGGACACCCGGATTACGGCCAACCACTACAACTTCGTCTTTCAGACCCACACCATCACGGCCGACCGGGCCGCCGCCGTGGCCCAGTTTATCAAAGAGTACGGCTTTAAGAAGATCGCCATTGTCGCCGAAAACACCGACTACGGGACGGGCAACACCGATGCCCTCAAGGCGGAGCTCGGCCGGGTCGCCCCCGGGGCGGAGGTTCGGAGCTGGATTTTCGACCGCCAGACCGCCGACCTCACGCCCCTGCTCCTTCAGGTCAAGGAGTTCGGACCGGACCTGATTTACAACCTGGGAGTGGGCGCCCCAGCCTACCTCATCGTCAAGCAGTCTAATGACGTCGGCCTTCTGCCCAGGACGCCCATGGTCATCTCGTACGATGTGCCCATCCGGCCCGAGTTCTGGCAGAACCTGGGGCCGCAGGGCAAAGGCATCATTTTCGTCGCCTATTACCACCCCAAACAGCCCCTGACCGATGCCGGCAAGTGGATGCAGCAGCAGTACGAGGCCCAGTACCGGGAGCCGGCCCTCTACAGCTCCTTTGCGGCCTTCGGCAACGTCATCGTCGTTGCCCAGGCCATCAACCAGGCCTGCTCAACGAAGGGACCGGATATTGCCAAGGCCCTCGAGACCGGTCGGTTCAAGTCCTGGAACCTGGATTCGGCCAGCTTCCCGAAGGCCGAAGGGGCCGACTGGCACCGGGTTAAGCAGCCCCTCCTGCTGGTTCAGTACACCGCCGTGAACCAGCCCTTCGACCAGGCGACGATCCTGTTCCCGCCCGACATGAAGACGGGCACCCTCCAGCGGTAGGGGCGATGGGCCAGCTCCCGCAGGCGGTCGCGGCCGGGCTGATGATGGGGGCCCTCTACGCCCTGATGGCCCTCGGCATCACCTTCATCTACAGCCTGATGAAGATGGTCAACTGGGCGATGGGCGAATTTTACATGCTCGGAAGCTACGCCCAGTTCGTCCTGATAACCCTCATCCTGGGCCCGAGCCTCTGGTTTCTCGGCATCCCCCTGTCGATGGTCGGGGTCTTCCTGCTGGGGCTGGCCATCCAGAAGGGCCTGCTGGCCCCGATGTTCGGGCCCGAGGCCGAGCGCCGGGACGAGTACGCAACCATCGTCACCATTGCCCTTTCGGTCCTTATCCAGAACCTGGTGACGATCCTGGCAGGGCCCTATCAGTGGTCGCCCCCCGAGTACCTGCCGCTGGTGACCCTGGGAAGCATCAGCGTCAACGGCAGTCGGCTTGCGGCCGCCGCCGGCGCGGTAATTATCCTGGCCGGATTTTACCTGCTCGTCCGCCGCACCTGGCTCGGCCTGGCGTTTCTGGGGGCCGCCCAGAACCGGGTTGGGGCCGAAGTCGCCGGAATCGACGTCCGTCGGCTCGACGCCCTGGCCTTCGGCATCGGGGTCGCGCTGGCGGCGGCCGCCGGTGCCCTGCTGGCACCGGTCTTTCTCGTCTACCCGACAAACGGGGCGGTGAGCACCGTTAAGGGCTTTGAGATCATCGTTATCGGCGGCCTGGGGTCCCTAACGGGAAGCGTTGCCGCCGCCTTTCTCCTCGGGCTGGTCGAAAGCCTCGGGGCCGTCTTTATCTCGCCCGCCTACCAGGACCTTTACGGGTTCGCGTTTCTGATTGCCATGCTCTTTTTGCGGCCCCAGGGCATCTTCGGTGAGCGGGAGCGGCGGGTCTGACCTTGGGTGGGCTTGGGGAAGTTAAGACGGGGCTTTCAACCCCGAAGCCGGCTCCGGCGCTGACCCGGTGGGTCGCCCGGGCTGTCCGGCTGGCCGCCGCCGGCGCCGTCCTGGCCGCGGCCCTTGCCATTCCCCACCTTCTAAGCGCCTACGGGGTCCACGTCGCGATCGTGGCCCTTTACTACGCGGCGCTGGGAGTATCCTGGAACCTGCTCGCCGGCTACACCGGTCAGTTCTCCCTGGCTCACCACGCCTTCGCCGCCCTCGGCGCTTACGCTTCGGCCGCGGCGGTCCTCGCCCTGGGATTTCCCATCTGGGCCGGGATCCTGACCGGCACCCTGGCCGCCGCCGCAAGCGGGTATATCCTGGGCAGTCTCACCCTCCGGATGCGGGGGATCTACCTGGCCATCACCACCTGGGCCTTTGCCGAGTCCTTCCGGATCCTCCTCTCGGTCAACTATCAGGTTACCCGGGGCGACATGGGGCTCATCGTGCCCCTCCTGCTCGGGACCCTTGACCCGGTACCCAATTACTACGTATTTCTGGGACTTACGGCCGGACTGACCGCCCTGACGGCCGTTATCCTGCGCTCAAAGGTCGGCCTGCGCATCCGGGCCATTCGGGACGACGAGGAAGCCGCCGCCGTCCGGGGCATCGACGTGGTCCGCTGGAAAAAGTTCATTTTCACCCTGACGGCCGCGACTGCCGGCGTCGCCGGCGCAGTGTACGGCCACTACGTCGGCCTGCTGGCCCCCTCCCAGGTCCGCTTCACCGAGATGGCCTTTATCATCATCGCGGTGGTCCTCGGGGGCTTCCGGTCCTTCTGGGGGCCGGTGATCGGGGCGGTCGCGGCCGAGGGCCTCGCCGAAGCCCTGCGCCTCTCGGGGGAGGCCCGGATGGTCATCTTCGCCCTCCTGGTCATCCTCCTGATGCGAGTGTACCCGGCCGGCCTGGTGGGCCTGGCCGGCGCCCTTGCCCGCAGGCTCCGGTCCCAACCCTAGCGGGGTGCGGTCTCCTGAACCAGCCGGTTCAGGGCGGCCTCGAGGTCCTTGAGGGCCTCCCCGTAGCCGGCCCAGTCGCCCTGCCTGAGCCGCTCCAGGGCCCGGTCGTAGGCCTCCTTCGCCTGGCGGGCAAGGTCGGCAAGGCTGCCCGGGACCGGCGGTGGACCGGTCGGCGGCGGCTGGGCGGGGACGGCTATCCCCGCAACCCGGGCCAGGGCCTCCTCCAGGCTGGCCTCCATGGCCAGCCGGTCCCCAACCGCAACCACCACCCGCTTAAGCTCGGGGATCTGACCCCGCTCGGCCTGCAGGTAAACCGGCTCCACGTAAATAACCGACCGGTCAATGGGTATCACCAGCAGGTTGCCCCGGATGACGTCCGAGCCGGCCTGGCTCCAGAGGGTGAACTGGGCCGAAATCTGCGGGTCCTGGTCGATCCGGGCCTCGATCTGGATGGGCCCGAAGACAATCGTCTCCTTCGAGAACTTGTAAACAACCATATCCCCGTAGGCCGGCGGGTCCGACCTGGCGGCCAGCCAGGCAACCATATTGGGCCGCCGGGCGGCCACGAAGGGCTGGATGAGGACGAACTCTTCCCGGGGTTCCCCCGGCAGCCGCATGATGACATAGTAGGGTTCGACATCGACCACCTCCCGCCGGGCGCCGAAAAGCTCCTTGGGGATCTCCCACAGGTCCTCCCGGTTGTAAAAGACGGTGGGGTCGGTCATGTGGTAGACCCGGTAAAGCTCGGCCTGGGCCCGGAAGAGGCCCTCGGGGTACCGGAAGTGCGCCCTGATGCTCGCCGGGGCCCGGTCGACCGGGACGAACAGGTCCGGGAAGACCTTCTGGTAGACCCGGATAAGCGGGTCCTGCGGGTCAAAAACGTAAAAGGTTACGGTCCCGTCGTAGGCGTCGACGGTGACCTTGACCGAGTTTCGGATGTAGTTAAAGTTTGCGGTCTGCGTCCGGTAGAACTGGGCGTGGGGAAAGTACGTGCTGGTCGTGTAGGCATCGATAATCCAGACCAGGCGGCCGTCGGCGATGACGATGTACGGGTCGGAATCAAACGTGAGAAACGGCGCAATGGCCTGGAGTCGCTCCTGGATGTTTCGCCGGAACAGTATGCGGCTCTGGTCGGTTATAAAGTTGCTCAGGATGATGTTCGGGTCGCCGAAGAACCAGCTGAACGCGAGCCGGCGGACCCACGAGTCGAGGCGAATCCCGCCCCGCCCGGTGTAAGTCGCGTAGACGTTCTCGTCCCCGCGCGGGTAGTCGAACTCCGATGCCAGGGTGTTCACGATTACGTAATTGCGGGTCCGCTCCCCGTGGTAAATCTCCGGCCGCTCGACCCGGATCACCCCGGTCGGGGGTATGTCCTTGATGAAAAAGCGGGGCAGGCCTTCCGGGCCGACCTCATTGACCGGGTTCATCACGACCCCGTAGCCGTGGGTGAAGACCAGGTGCCGGTTCTGCCACGTGTCGGCCTGGGCCGGAAGCTGGTCGGTAAGCTCCCGGGCCGAGAGGAGGACCTGCCGGTACCGGCCGTCGATGACGTAGCGGTCGATGTCCACGTCCACGAACTCGTAATAGGGTCGTATGCTTTGAACCTGCTGGTAGACCGTCAGGGTTGGCCGCCAGTCCCAGAGCCGAACGTTGTCCAGGGTTGGCCGGTTCTGCTGAATGATGGTTGGGGTGAGCTGACCACCGACCTCGTAGGGGACCTCCCGGATCCGGTCGAGGCCGAAGGCGAGGCGGGTCATCCGGATGGCGTTCTCGATGTACGGCCGCTCCCTGGCCAGCTCGGTAGGCCGGACCTCGAACTGCTGGACCAGGTTCGGGTAGAGGGCCCCGCCCAGGACCGCGGCCGCAACCCAGATGCCGGCCAGGACAGCCGCCGGTCTGAGGCCGGCCAGTGGAACGGCAAAAAGGCTCAGCGCCAGGAGCAGGCTCAGGCCCGTCAGCGCCCGGAAGGCGGGGAGCTGGGCGTTCACGTCGGCGTAGCTCGCTCCCGGCACCACCCCCCGGGTTGAGTAGACGATTTCGTAGCCGGCGACCACGTAGTTCGCCGCCAGGGCCAGGGCCAGCACCCCACCCACCACCGCCAGGTGGGCAACTGCCGCCCCCGGCACGACCACCTTTCCCGAGAAGCCCTCCTCGGCCGAGAGGCTCACCAGGTAGTAGACCCCGGTGCCGATCAGGGCGATAATTACCGCCGCAATCAGGCTTGAGGCCCCGAACCGCAAGACGGGCAGGGTAAACAGATAAAAGCCGATTTCCTGGCCCAGAATGGGCTCGGTGAGGCCGAAGGGCTCAGCGTTTACCCACTGAAGGAAGGTGAGCCAGCGGCCGGCGGCCAGGCCCCCGAAGACCAGACTCCCGGCGGCCAAAGCCACCCCGATGACCGGCCTGGGAATCGCCGGCCCGCCCATTTCCCGGAAGACACCCCCGAAGCGGGGCCGGCGGCGGATGACCCGGGAGGCGACCAGGAGGTTTAGCCCGAAAATAATTGCGGCCGCCAGGCTTCCGCCCAGAAACGCCAGCACCTGGGTTCGCAGGCGGGTGATGTAAACCGAGCTGAAGCCCAGGGAATCAAACCAAAGGTACTCAACGTAAATTTCGGTGAGGACGAGCCCGAGGACGAAAAGGCCAATGAGGCCGGCTCCCACCCAGATGAGGAGCCCCAACCCGCAGCCCGGCCCCCCCGCCGGGGGCCGGGGCCGGGTCAGCCGATCCCAGTCGATCTCCGAAAAGGGGTCCCTGGCCACATCAACCCCTGTCCGCCAGTCCCGCCTCCCGCCCCACGTCAACCGGCCCGGAAAATGGTGCCGGCCACCGCCTCCCCGCAGATGAGCCGCCGCAGACTGCCGGGTGCAGCCCCGTCGATGACCCAGGCCGTGCCACCGGCCTCGACGGCCCGAAGGCAGGCCTCAATCTTCGGAATCATCCCGCCCCGGGCAATCCCCTCAGCCACCAGGGCCCTGGCCGCGGCCGGTGTCAGCCCGGAAATCGTCTGCCCGGCCCCATCCAGAACTCCCGGGGTGTCCGTGAGGAAAATCAGGTCAGCCGCCAGGACGGCCGCAAGTTCCCCGGCCACCGTATCGGCATTTAGATTTAGACAGGCGGGGCGGACCCCATCACCGGCCGCTTCCACCCATATCCCGATGGGGGCTATAACGGGCAGGTAGCCGTCTCCCAGCAGCCGCCCGAGCAGGCCCACATCAATCCGCTCGACCTTCCCAACAAAGCCCAGGTCGGGGTCGGCCGGCCGGGCCCGGATGAAGGCCCCGTCCACCCCCGCAAGACCCACCGCCCGCACCCCGAGGGCCTGGAGGCCGACAACTAACTGCTTGTTCACGAGGCCGGCCAGGACCGCCACGGCAACCTCCAGGCTTGCCTCATCGGTCACCCGCAGGCCCCGGACGAACCGGGGTTCGAGGCCGAGCCGCCGCTGCCAGTCGCTGATAAGGGGACCGCCGCCGTGGACGAGGACCACCGGCCGAGGGGTCTGTCGGCTGAGCCAGGCCAGGTCATTGAGGGTGGTATCTTCGGCGCCCAGGGTGCTCCCGCCGATCTTGACTACCAGGGGCCGGGTACCGGGACTGCCCATCTGAAACCTGCCCTACGTAGTATACACGCTGTTGAGCCGGACGTATTCTTCGGTCAGGTCCGAAGCCCAGGCCGAGGCCTGGTAAGGGCCGAGGTTGAGGCTGATGGCGAATTCGATTTCCGGCGATTCCAGGTACCGGCGGGCGGCCTCCCGGTCGAAGGGGACCGGCCGCCCCTCCCGAAAGAGGGTGAACTCCCCCAGCCGGATGGTGAGCCGGCTTTCGTCGAGGTCGACCCCGCTGGCTCCCAGGGCGGCCACGACCCGGCCCCAGTTTGGGTCCCGGCCGTAGACGGCGGCCTTGAGCGAGACCGAACTCGCCACCGCCCGGGCCGCCCGCCGGGCTTCGGCCAGCGACCGGGCGCCCCCAACCGTCACCTGGATCAGGTGCTGGGCCCCCTCGCCGTCCCGGGCGATCTCCCTGGCCAGGTGAAGGCAGACCTCATTCAGGGCGGTCCGGAAGGCCTCAGCCGCCGGGCTTCCGGCGTCCACCGGCCCGGTTCCCGACGTGCCGTTGGCCAGGAGAAACACCGTGTCGCTGGTGCTCATATCCCCGTCGATATCAATCTGGTTGAAGGTGGCTTCGACGGCGTCCCGAAGGCAGGCCTGAAGAAAGCCCGGTGCCACCGCCGCGTCGGTGGTTATGAAGGCGAGCATCGTTGCCATGTTGGGGTGGATCATTCCGGCCCCCTTCGCCGCGCCCCCGATTCGAAAACTCCCGGCGCCGGTCCAGACCTCAAACGCGATCTCTTTGGTCCGGGAGTCGGTGGTCGTAATCGCCCGGGCAAAGTCGGCCCCGCCCTCCCGGCTCAGGACGATGGCCGGCACCGCCGCCCGGATCCGGTCCATGGGCAGCTGGGTCCCGATCACGCCGGTGCTGGCCACCAGCACCTCCATCGGGTCGATGCCGAGCTTGGCGGCGGCCAGCTGGGTCATCTCCAGGGCATTGTGGAGCCCCTCTTCGCCCGTGGCGACGTTCGCACAGCCGCTGTTGACGATTACCGCCCGGACCGGCCGGCCGACCCGGGCCCGGGAAACCTTGACCGGCTGGCCGGGAATCCGGCTTGTTGTGAACATCCCGGCCGAATCGGCCGGAACCTCACTGTAGAGGAGGCCGAGGTCCAGCTTGAAGGCGGCATGCTCGCCCTTAATGCCGGCGTAAGTCGCCCCGGCCAGGAATCCGCTGGCGGCCGTCACTCCCCAGCCGGCAAGCCGCTCGAGCCTGAAACTTCCGGTCATGGCCTTGCGTCCTCCGGTTTAAGGATAAAGGGCGACCTGCTCGAGGCCCATGGTTTCGGGGAGGCCGAGCATCACGTTCATGTTCTGGACCGCCTGCCCCGCCGCCCCCTTGACCAGGTTATCCAGGCATGATACGACGATGAGCCGGTTCGCCCGGGGGTCAACGCAGGGGTAAATCAGGCAGTCGTTGTTGCCCAGGGTGTGCTTCGTCTGGGGCGGGGCCGAAACCACCTTAACGAAGGGCTCCCGGCCGTAGTAGTCCAGGTAAAGCTCCCGCAGGCGCCGGTTCGCCGCGGCCGGGTCGCCCAGGTCCTGTTTTAGGGGCGCATAGCACGTCGAAAGGATGCCCCGGGTCATGGGAATCAGGTGGGGGACAAAGGTTACCGTCAGGTTCGGACCGGCCACCGGCTCGAGCTCCTGGACGATCTCCGGCAGATGCCGGTGCCCCTTCAGGCCGTAGGCCTGGACATTTTCGTTCACTTCAGAAAAGTGCGTAAAAAGGCTCAGACTCCGGCCGGCCCCCGAAACGCCGGACTTGGAATCGGCAATGATCTGCCCGTCGATCACCCCTTCCTTCAGGGCCGGGAAGACGGCCAGGATGATGCTGGTGGGATAGCAACCCGGATTGGCAACAACCCGGGCCGAAGCGACCTCCTTCCGGTGGAGCTCGGTGAGGCCGTAGACCGCCTCCTCGAGGAGATTCGGAGCCGGGTGGGGCGTTTCGTACCACTCTTCGTAGGCCTGTGGGCTCTTTAACCTGAAGTCGGCGCTGATGTCCACGACCCGCAGACCCCGCGCCACCAGGGGAGCAACGGCTTCGGCACTGGCCTTGTGGGGCAGGGCCGAGATGACGAAGTCGACGTCTCCGAGCTCCGGCTCAATGGTCAGGTCGAGTCCGGCCAGGTGGGGGAAAACGTCCCCGAGCTTCTGGCCGACGGCGCTCCGGCCGGTAACCGATGTGACCTTCACCTCCGGGTGGCGCATGAGAATGCGGACCGTTTCCGCCCCCGCATAGCCGGTAACGTTCAGGATGCCGACCCTCATCAAGGACTACCTCCCAATGCGAACAACCTCATTCTGCACCGGCGTGGTTACCTCGGGCCCGTGGGGCCCCAGGTAGATGTCCATCTCCAGCCGGACCCCAAAGTCGTCGAAATAAAGGCCGGGCTCAATCGTAAACCCGAGGCCCGGCACCAGGGGCCGGGTGTCGTGGGTCTCATAATCGTCAAGGTTTGCCCCCTTCCCGTGGACCTCCCGGCCCAGGTTGTGGCCAAGCCGATGGGTGAAGTATTTCCCCAGGCCCCGCGCTTCCACGAGGGCCCGGGCCACCCGGTCCACCTCCCAGCCCTCAATTCGCCGGCCCTCCCGCCAGGCCGCCTCGATAAAACCGAGGGCCCGGTCCCGGGCCGCCCGGACCACATCAAAGGCGTCCTGATACCTGGCGGGAACCTGTCGGCCGGCATACCCCACCCAGGTGATGTCGGCGTAAACCCCGCCCGGGCGCCGGGCCCACAGGTCGATAAGCACCCAGTCGCCGGCCGATATCACTGCCCCCGCCCCGGCCGGCGGCTCGTAATGGGGGTCGGCCGAGTGGGCATTAACCGAGACATTGGGTCCGGAGTCCGATTCGAGGCCGGCGGCCGCGAACTTCTGCCGGATGAACTCCGCCGCCTGCCCCTCGGTAACCCGGCCCAGATTCTCCCCGATAAACCCGAAGGCCTCATCAACAATTCGGCCCAGCTCCCCGGCCGCCGCCCGGTGGGCGGCCAGGTCGGCCTCGGCCCAGCAGGCGAAGACCTGCTGGTAAAGGTCGGCCGACGACTCAATTTCGAAGCCAAGTCCCCGAAGAAGTTCAAAGGTCCCCGCGTCGACGTAGGACATGGTGGGCAGGGCCCCGCCCGGCGAATACTCCATCAGCACCCGCCGGTCCTCGGGAAAGAGGGCCCGGAGCCGGTCGGCCAGCTCAGCCCGGTTCCGGTAAACCTCCCGGTCGATGCCGGCAAAGCCGCCGGCATCGACCTGATGAACGAGCAGGACCGGCTCCCCGGCCGGCCTCATGGCCAGAAAGGCCCGGCGGGTTCCGCCCGGGCGGCCGACCAGCTCGGCAAAGACCGGATTGAGCCCCCGGAAGTCGTAGACCAGCCAGCCGGCCAGGCCGTTTTCGGATAAGTAAGCCCTTATCCTGCTGATTGCCTGCGGGTCCACCGGTAAACTCCGGGCTCAGGTTGAATTGCCGGGAACAGGGCCTGGCATCCGGCCGGCGGTGTGGTCCGCCCGCCGAAAGTACGGTTCAGACCGGAAAGATTCGTCCCAAGCGGTGCTCCCGAAGGTCCAGGGTCGACGGCAGGGCCCGACGAACGGGCTTTCAATGGGATGATATAATACCGGCAGACACCTGTCAATTGCCCTTTCGCAGCGCCGGCCTGACCCTCTTGAAAGCGGGACCGTTCAATGGTAGCTGACCTGATGGATAAAATCGTATCCCTCGCAAAACGGCGGGGGTTTGTCTTCCCCAGCGCCGAGATCTACGGCGGCCTGAGCGGCGTCTGGGACTACGGGCCCCTCGGCGTCCTGCTCAAGAACAACATTAAAAACGCCTGGTGGAAGGCCATGGTTCAGGAGCGGGACGATGTGGAAGGTTTGGATTCGGCCGTTCTGACCCACCCCATGGTCCTCAAGGCCTCCGGCCACGTTGACACCTTCGCCGACGCCCTGGTTGAGTGCAAGCAGTGCCACCTCCGGTTCCGGGCCGACGAAATTGGGGACGCCTGCCCCGAGTGCGGCGGCCGGGAATTTACCGAGCCCCGGATGTTCAATACGATGTTTAAAACCTACTTCGGTCCGGTGGAAGAGGAGGCGGCCATCGTCTACCTCCGGCCCGAAACCGCCCAGGGAATCTTCGTAAATTTCCTCAACGTCCTCAACACCACCCGGCGAAAACTCCCCTTCGGCATCGCCCAGATCGGCAAGGCCTTTCGCAACGAAATAACGACCGGAAACTTCATCTTCCGGGACCGGGAATTCGAGCAGATGGAGCTCGAATATTTCGTCAAGCCCGGGACCGACGAGGAATACCACCGCTACTGGGCTCAGGAGCGCCTGAACTGGTACATCCGGTACGGGTTGCGGGCCGAAAACCTCCGCCTCCGGGCCCTGGAGCCCGAGGAGCTGGCCCACTACTCGAAGGCGACCGTTGAGCTCGAATACCGGTTCCCCTGGGGCTGGAGCGAGCTCGAGGGCATCGCAAACCGCACCGACTACGACCTCCGCCGCCACTCGGAGTTCAGCGGGAAGGACCTGACCTACTACGACGAGGAGACCGGCCAGCACATCATCCCTTATGTCATCGAGCCTTCGGCCGGGGTGGACCGGGTCATGCTGGCGTTCCTGCTGGACGCCTACGACGAGGAGCCGGACAAGGAGGGCATCCGGGTCGTCCTCAGGTTTCACCCGGCCATCGCCCCCATCAAGGTCGCGGTCCTGCCCCTGAGCAAGCGGGAGCCCCTCATCCGGGTTGCCAAAGAGATTCACCGCGAGCTTCGAAAGTACTGGGTCGTGGATTACGACGAGACCCAGTCCATCGGCCGCCGCTACCGGCGGCAGGACGAGATTGGGACCCCTTACTGCGTGACCGTCGACTTCCAGACCCTTGAAGACAACGCCGTAACCATCCGCGACCGGGACACTATGGCCCAGGTCCGGGTGCCCATCCCTGAGCTCCGGGCGGCCCTGGCGGAGAGGCTCAGCGCCGGCTAACGGGGCCGTGTTCCGGGTTGTCCACTTTTCAGACCTCCACCTCGGGGTGGAAAACTACGGCCGGGTCGACCCGCAAACGGGCCTCTCAACCCGGGTCGGCGACTTTCTCAAGGCCTTCGACCACGTGGTCGATTACGCCGTTGCGGAGCGGGTCGACCTGGTTCTTTTCACCGGGGACGCCTACAAGAACCGGGACCCCTCCCCCACCCTCCAGCGGGAGTTTGCCCGCCGTATCGTCCGCCTGCGGGAGGCCGGCATCCCGATTTTCCTTCTCGTCGGCAACCACGACGTTCCCCATGCCAGCGGCCGGGCCACGACCCTCGATATCTTCCACACCCTGGCCCTTCCCGGGGTTTACGTGGGCAATCGGCTCGACCTCTACCGGATTGAGACCAGGTCCGGCCCGATCCAGGTGGTGGCAGTTCCCTGGCTTTCCCGCCACCGGATTTTCGGCCGGGAGGAACTTCGGGATAAGCCCCTCGAGGAGGTCAACCGGGCCCTCCTCGACTGGGCCCTCCGCCGTCTCGACGAGGCCTGCGCCCGGGTCGACCCGGACTGGCCGGCAGTCCTGGCCGTCCACGGGGTTGTGGCCGGGGCCGAGCAGGGCAGTGAGCGGGGCCTCCTGCTCGGGGACGAGTACACCTGGACCCAGGGCGACCTGGCCCGCCCGCAGTTCTGCTACGTGGCCCTGGGCCACGTCCACCGCCACCAGGTCATCCGCCGGGCAAACCCGCCGATGGTCTACGCCGGAAGCCCGGAGCGGGTCGACTTCTCCGAAGAGCGGGAGGATAAGGGCTTTGTCCTGGTCGAAATCGACCGGGATGAGGCCGGGAGGTGGGCGGCCCGCTTTGAGTTCAGGCCGGTGCCGGCCCGCCGGTTTCTCACCATCGACGTTAACGTCCGGTCCGACCGGCCGACCGAAGAGGTCCTGGAGGCCATTGAGGGCCAGCCCATCGCCGATGCGGTGGTCCGCCTGAGAATTACGATTCCGCACGAGCTTCAGCCCCTGCTCGACGTCGCGGCAATCCGCCGGGCCCTCAGGCCGGCCCGCTACGAGGTCATCAGCCGGATCCCGGTCGGCCGGCCCCGGCCGCCCCTGACGTTGCTCACCTGCCCCAAGTGCGGGCAGGAGTATCAGCTCGCCGACGCGGCCGACCGGCGGTGCCCAAACTGCGAGGTCGAGCTGGTCTACCACGAGCTCGACCCCATCCGGGCCCTGGAATTTTACCTCTCCAGGCAGAACGTCCCGGCCGAGCGGCAGAACCGGTTGCTGAACCTTGCCCGCCAGCTCCTTAAGGAAGTCAACACGGAAGTGGTATAATTTCAAAAAACAGCCGTGAATCCACCCCTGCAGTCCCCAACGGGGAGGAGCGAACCATGCTTTTTGAAGACAAGTTTGTCGGGGAAGGTCTAACTTTCGACGACGTTCTGCTCATCCCGGCCAGGTCGGAGGTCCTGCCCCGCGACGTTTCCACGGCCACCTGGCTGACCCGCAATATTCGCCTTCAGATTCCCATTGTTTCGGCCGCGATGGACACGGTGACCGAGGCGGCCATGGCCATCACCATCGCCCGGGAGGGCGGCATCGGCATAATCCACCGGAACCTCTCCATTGAGGAGCAGGCGGCCGAGGTGGATAAGGTCAAGCGGTCCGAGTCCGGGATGATCACCGACCCCATCACCCTGGGGCCGGACGACCGGGTTCGGGACGCCCTGGCCCTGATGGCCCGTTACCACATCTCGGGTATTCCCATCACCGAAAACGGCCGGCTTGTCGGCATCATCACCAACCGGGACGTTCGCTTCGAGTCGAATCCCGACCGGCCCATCCGGGAAGTCATGACCCGGGAAAATCTGGTCACTGCCCCGGTCGGGGTCACCCTGGAAGAGGCCCAGGAGATTTTGAGCCGCCACAAGATCGAAAAGCTCCCCATTGTCGACGAAAACTTCAACCTGAAGGGCCTCATTACGGTCAAGGATATCCGCAAGCGCATCCTTTACCCCAATGCGACCAAGGATAGCCGGGGCCGCCTGCGGGTCGGGGCCGCTGTCGGGGTTGGGCCGGAGGCCATCGAGCGGGCCGAGGCCCTCGTGGCGGCCGGGGTCGACGTTCTCGTAATCGACACCGCCCACGGCCACTCCGCCGCCGTAATCGAGACCCTCCGGGAGCTCAAGCGCCGGTTCCCCGTTGACGTTATCGCCGGCAACATCGCCACCGCCGAGGCCGCCGAAGAGCTTATTGCCAACGGGGCCGACGCCATCAAGGTGGGGATGGGGCCGGGGGCCATCTGCACCACCCGGGTTGTGACCGGGGTTGGGATGCCCCAGGTCACGGCCATCTACCTGTGCGCCTCGGTCGCCGCCCGCTACGGCGTTCCGGTTATCGCCGACGGGGGCATCCGCTACTCCGGCGACATCGCCAAGGCCATTGGGGCCGGGGCAGACGCGGTTATGCTCGGGTCCCTCCTGGCCGGCGTCGACGAAAGCCCCGGCGAGATCATCGTCTACCAGGGCGAACGCTTCAAAGAGTACCGGGGCATGGGTTCCCTGGGGGCCATGAAACAGCGGTTTGCCCGGGACCGCTACGGCCAGGGGGACGTCGATTCGGAGGCCAAGCTCGTGCCCGAAGGCGTGGAAGCCCGGGTGCCTTACAAGGGTCCCCTCTCCAGCGTGATCTATCAGCTCGTCGGTGGGCTTAAGGCCGCCATGGGCTACGTGGGTGCCGCCACCATCGAAGAGTTCAAGGCCAAGGCCCGGTTCATCCGGACAACCCCGGCGGCCACGGCGGAAAGCCACCCCCATGGGGTCCTGGTCACCCAGGAAGCCCCGAATTACCCGATGCGCCTTATCTAACCGGCGGAGGTGGCCCGGTCGACCAGCTCGAGAAACCGGCGCTTGAACTCGGCCGTATCGAACTGCCGGGCGAAGGCCCGAAGGGCCTCGGGGTCGAACTCATCGGCCCGGAATCGGGCCATGGCCTCGGCCAGGGCCTCCACCGACTGCTCACGGAAAAGAATCCCGGTCTGATTTTCAATAACCGTATCGAGGGCGCCCCCGGCCGCGTAGGCGATAACCGGCCGGCCGCTGGCCATCGCCTCGACCGGGACGATCCCGAAGTCCTCCTCCCCGGGAAACACCAGGGCCCGACAGCGGGCCATCAGATCGGCCACCTGCTCGCCCGGCAGGCGGCCCAGGAACTTCACCGTCGGTCCGGCCATACGCTCAAGGCGGGGCCGGTCCCGCCCGTCCCCGACCACGAGCAGGGGAACCCGCAGGCGGTTCGCCGCCCCAACCGCCAGGTCCACCCGCTTGTAGGGTACCAGCCTTGAGACCACCAGGAAGTAGTCCTCGACCCGGTCCGCCGGTCGGAACCGGCTGGTGTCAACGGGCGGGTGAAGGAGCCAGGCATCCCGCCGGTAAATCTTCCGGATCCGGGCGACCACCGCCCGGGAAATACCCACGAAAAAGTCGACCCGCTGGGCGGCGGCCGCATCCCAGACCCGCAGGATGGTAATCAGCGGCCGGAGGGCGGCCCGAACCACCGCCCCCACTGCTTCCCGCTCGACGTAGGCGTCAAAATTCCACAGAAACCGGGGCGGCGTCAGGCAGTAGTTGAGGTGGCAGGCATCGGCCCGGGTCAGGACCCCGTGGCAGAAGCCGCTGCTGTTTGAGATGACCAGGTCGTAATCGGACAGGTCGAAGCTGTCGAAGGCCAGGGGGTAAAGGGGCAAGTACCACTGGTGGTGCCGGGCAACCCCGGGCAGGCGCTGCATGAAGGACGTGACAATCTTCCAGTTCCGGTATTCGGCCGGCATCGCGGCCGGGTCGAAGATGGAAGTGTAGACCGGCGCTTCGGGGTAGAGCTCATGGAGGACTTCCAGGACGCGCTCGGCTCCGCCGTGCTGGTTGAGCCAGTCGTGGACAATGGCGACCCGCTTCGGCCTCATCCGGGCCTAAAGTATATCAGGCCAGGCCGGACGCCGCCGTCCTGTCAGGGAAGGACGCTCAGGGGATTTATGGGCACGCCGCCCCGGTAAACCTCGAAGTGGAGGTGAGGCCCCGTCACGATACCGGTGGTCCCGACCGCCCCGATAACCTCGCCCTGTTCGACCGTCTGTCCCACGGAAACATCCAGCCGGCTCAGGTGGGCGTAAAGGGTGCGGTAGCCGTTGCCGTGGTCGATGACCACCATCGTTCCGTAGCCGCCGTTCCACCCCCCGCCGGCCTGGACAACCACGCCGCTGGCCGCGGCCCGAACCGGGGTCCCGTAGGGCGGGGCGATGTCGACCCCGCGGTGATAGGCCGAAAAGTACTGGCTGATGGGCCCGACGGTGGGCCAGCCGAAGCCGCTTGGGGCCCGGACTGCCGGCTGGGGCGGCGGGGCGGGTGGTGGGGCCGGGGGCGCCGCCGCGGCCGGGGCCGCCTGGGCCGGGGGCGAGGGCGGATTCTGGACCGGGGCCGGGCGGGGTTCCGTCCGGGCTGAGGCCAGCCGGGGCTGCTCCGGAACCCGGCCGCCGGGAATCACCAGCTTCTGCCCCACCTGAAGCTGGTTCGGGTCGGCCAGGCCGTTGGGCGCAAAGGCCAGGATGTTGGCCTGGTCGACCCCGTACCGGCGGGCGATCCCTTCGAGGGTCTCACCCGGCTGGACGGTGTGAATGACGCCCGAAACGGCCGGAACCTGCAGAACTTGCCCCGGCTGGAGGTAATTCTCGTTGGTGAGGTTATTGGCCCAGACAATGCTCTCCACGCTGACCCCAAGCCGGTCCGCGATGGCGTAGACAGTATCGCCGGGACTTACCGTGTACTCGATAATCGCCTGGGGCGGCTGGGATGCCCCGCCGGTGGCCAGGGCCGGCTGGGCCGTCTCCGGCAGGGCCATCACCACGAGGAAACCATCGGTGTGCCTGGCGGCGTCGGCAAACTCCCCGGGCTCGGGATAGAGGCCGGTAATCGGTGAGGGGGCAAAGTACTGGCGCTCAACGGCCGTGACCCGGGTCAGGCCAAGACAGACCACGGCCAGGGCAAAGTAGACCAGGTACCGGCCGGCCCTCGGCCAGAGGGCGGCCAGGGACGGAACTTCCGGCCCCACCAGCCGGCCGACGGCCAGCACGAGGGGTGGTGACGGGCGTCTGGTCCGTACTCGGTATTCGTCCAAGAACAACAGGCCCCTGGCTTTTTAGGGTCAACGCCACCATCTCATCCACCCCAACCAGAACCAGCGCTGGCAGGCCCCCACCCGCCGGAACGAGTGGGTGGCACCGCTTGTAACCGGCCTATTATACCGGAGGCTGTCAACCCGCGCAACCGCCCGTAGCTGACCCCGCTGTCCCAAAGGCGGTGGGTGGGACGGAGCTGCCCGCCTGGCCCGGCCTGCAGGCCGGGCCGCTGTCTCAAACCAAACTTACACAGCCGAAAACGCTTACCCCGGGGTCCGGAACAGACGGAGGCCGCACACTGCCGCCAAGAGGCTGATAATAACCGCCGAGGTAACACACCAGACGCACCAGGCCTGCAGAACAAACGCCTCAACCGCCGTCAGATACATGGAGAAGAGCCAGCCGGCCAGGGCCAGTCCGAACGCCGCCGTCCGAAGCCAGAGGGCATCCTGAAAGAGTCCAGCGATGCCCAGGCCCGCCAGCACAAGATAGGCCCCGAGGCCCCACAGGGCAACGGGCAGGCCAAACAGTTCCGAAAAGCGGCTGGCCTGAACGAAGTCGCAGCCCCCAAAACCGATGCAGACGGGCGTGCCCCCGGTCAGCCGGGTCCAGGTGAGGTACCCGGCCACTGCCGCCCCAGCCAGGGCCAGACCCACCTGCGCAACCCCGAGCCAGGGCACGGTCGAAACCCCGGTCCGGGTCCGGCCAGCTTCAGCCCTGGCCGAGAAGTTGCCCGATGTACCCGTCATAGGCGCTGAAGTCGTACAGGCCCTCGAAAACCCGGCCGTTGATGATTACCGTGGGCGTCGACCGGATGCCCCGCTGGCGAGCCTGGTCCGCCGAGGCCGCGATGAACCGCGAGTAGCGGCCGGATGTAAGGCACGCCTGGAACCGGTCCACCTCGGCCCCGACCGCCCGGGCAAAGTCGGTCAGGCGGCTGTCGGTGAACCAGCCCTGGTTCTCACCCCGCTGGTTGGCGAAGACCATGTACTGATATTCCCAGAACTTGCCCTGCTCAGCCGCACAGGCCGCGGCCTCGGCGGCCCGGAAAGATTCCGGCCCGATGAACGGGAAGTAGCGAAAGACCACGTAAACCCGGCCGGTTTTAACATACTTGGCGTCGAGCTTGGGGTCGACATCCACCGCGTACCGGCCGCAGTACGGACACTGGAAATCCGCAAATTCCTCGATGACCACTTTAGCCTGGGGGTTGCCCTTGTAGGGGTAGCCGTCGGGGGTCAGGCCGGTGGGAAAATCGGCCGGGGGCGGCGGGCCGGCCGCCGGGCGGGTGGCCGTCTGAAACTGGAAGGCGATAAGGCCCACGGTTCCCACCACGGCCAGCACAACCACAAGGATGACAAAGGGGGAAATCCGGCTCTTCCGGCGCCTGGCCGCCATCTCGTCCCGGCATATTGTAGCACGGGACCCGGTCCGCCGTCCGGGTGAGTGTATAATTCTTTACGGCGGGACGTCGGGGACGTCCCCAACTGAACCGGATGTTTGAAAGCCTTTCCGAGAAGCTCCAGGAAGTCTTCCGCAGGCTCAGCGGTCGCGGCCGGCTGACCGAGGCCGACGTGGACGCGGCCCTGCGGGAGGTGCGGGTCGCCCTCCTGGACGCCGACGTCAACTACCGGGTTGTTCGGGACTTTATCGGCCGGGTGCGGGAAAGGGCGGTCGGGGCCGAAGTCCTCCGCCACCTCTCCCCCGCCCAGCAGGTCATCAAGGTCGTCTACGAGGAGCTCATAAACCTGCTCGGGCCGGCGGCACCCCGGCTTGAGCCCCCGCCACAGCCCCCAGGCGTTGTCATGCTTGTCGGCCTCCAGGGCTCGGGTAAGACGACGACGGCGGCCAAGCTTGCCCTCCACCTGCGCCGGCAGGGTCAGCGGCCCTACCTAGTCGCGGCCGACCCCTACCGGCCGGCAGCCGGGGCCCAGCTGGGGATTCTCGGCCGCCAGCTGGACATCCCCGTCTACAACGAGCCTTCGGGTCGTGACGCGGTAGCCATCGCCGAGAGCGGCCTGCGCCGGGCCCGGGAAGTCGGGGCCACCTGGGTTATCCTGGATACGGCCGGTCGCCTGCACATCGACGACGCCCTCATGGCCGAGCTGGAGGCCATGAAGGCCCGCCTGCGCCCCCACGAGGTACTTCTCGTGGCCGACGCCATGACCGGCCAGGATGCGGTTCGAACCGCCGAAGAGTTCCACCGACGGGTCGGCCTGACGGGGGTCATCCTCACCAAGCTGGACGGCGACGCCCGGGGCGGGGCGGCCCTCTCCATCCGGGCGGTAACCGGGGTGCCCATCAGATTCATCGGCGTGGGGGAGAAGGCCGACGCCCTCGAGCCCTTCTATCCGGACCGGCTGGCCTCCCGGATCCTGGGCATGGGCGACGTGCTTACCCTCATCGAGCGGGCCCAGGAGGCCTTCGACCGGGAGCAGGCCAGGGCCCTCGAAAAGAAACTGCGAACCGCAACCTTCACCCTGGAGGACTTTCTCAACCAGCTCCAGCAGGTGAAGAAGATGGGCCCCCTCCAGCAACTGCTCGAAATGATTCCCGGCTTCAGCCAGGCGGCGAAGCACCTGCCGGCCGAGGCCCTGGACGAGCGTCAGCTCAAGCGGGTAGAGGCGATCATCCTCTCGATGACCCCTGAGGAGCGGCGCCGGCCGGAGATAATTGACGGCAGCCGCAAGCGCCGGATCGCCCGGGGAAGCGGCACCTCCATCCAGGAGGTCAACCAGCTCCTCAACCAGTTCTTCCAGACGCGCCGGCTCATGAAGGAGCTGATGACCGGGGGCGGCCGCCGGCCGGGATTCCGGTTCCCCTTCTGAAGCGGCGGCCCGGCTGTCCCGATGGGCGAAACCTTAACCGTCAAAGAAAACGATATCTTCCTGGTTTCCGACCCGCTGGGGGATATTCCCGCCGACGGGGGCCTGGCCGTCGGCCTCTTTTACCGCGACACCCGCTACCTTTCCCTCTACGAATTTTCCATTAACGGCCAGCAGCCGGTGGTGCTGACCTCATCGGCCGAACACAATTTTATGTCGAATCTTCAGTTTGCCAACCCGCGCCTTGACCTTCCGGGCGGCCGGGTTGTCCTGCCGGACACGGTAAGCATCTGGCGCAACCGGTTTATTGACGGCGCCCTTTACGAGCGGATCGGCTTTCACAATTACAACCTTTTCCCGGTGACGGTCCGGGTCCGCCTTCGCTTCGGGGCGGACTTCCGGGATATGTTCGAGGTCCGGGGGTTCGTCCGGCGGGCGGCGCCGCCGGCGGCCCTTGAGCCCCTGGTCGAGGGCCGCCGGGTCACCCTCGGGGCGGTGGGCCAGGACGGGGTTGAGCGCCGGACCCGGGTGACGTTTCTTGACGGCGACTTCACCCCGGAATTTGCCGTCAGCCAGGAGCTGCTGCCGGTGGCGGTTGCCCCGGCCGCAACGGTGCCCGACGCCACCGCCCCGGCAACCACCGTTCCCCACCCAATCTGGGTTGTCGAGGCCAGCTTCGACCTGCGGCTGCCCCCGGGCCGGCCGGTGTTCTTCACCCTTGAGGTGGCGCCCGAGGGCGCCAGATCCCCCGCCGAGGAGCCCTTCGAGGCCCGGGTCCGGCGGCTGCAGCGGGACTACGAGGCCTGGCTCGGACAGGGCACCGAGTTCTGGTCGGACCACGAAGTCTGGAACCGGCTCGTCAGGCGGAGCCTGGTCGACCTGCGCCTGCTGGTCGAGAATACACCCTTCGGTCCCCTCATCGACGCCGGCATACCCTGGTTTGCCTGTCCCTTCGGGCGGGACCTGGCCATCACCGCCTGGCAGACCCTGATGTTCCGGCCCGACCTGGCCGTCGCGGCCCTGCGGTTCCTGGCCCACTACCAGGGCCGGAAAGTTGATGACTTTACCGACGAAGAACCGGGCCGGATCCTGCACGAGCTCCGGCGGGGCGAACTCGCCGCCCTGGGAATCATCCCCCACCGCCCTTACTACGGCTCCATCGACGCCACCCCCCTTTTTATCATCCTGCTGGCCGAAACCGTCCGGTGGACCGGGGATACCGGCCTGGCGGCCGAACTTTTCGAAAATGCCACCCGGGCCGTCGAGTGGATTGAAAAATACGGGGATAAGGACGGGGACGGCTACGTCGAGTACCTGACGAGGTCGCCCCGGGGGATTAAACACCAGGGCTGGAAGGACAGCGAGGCACCCATCCTCGACGAGGACGGCCGGCCCGTTGAGCCTCCCATCGCCCTGGCCGAAGTCCAGGCCTACGTCTACGCCGCCTACCAGGCCTACGCCGACCTGCTTGACTGGCTCGGCCGGCCGGGGGCGGCCGAATTCCGGGCCCGGGCGGCGGAGCTTAGCCGACGGTTCAACCGGGACTTCTGGGTTGAAGATGGCGGATTCTTCGCCGTGGCCCTGGACGCCTCGAAGCGGCCGGTCCGGACCCTGGCGTCGAACGCCGGCCACTGCCTCTGGGCCGGGATCGTGGACCGGGACCGGGCGCTGACCCTGGCTGAACGACTCCTCCAGGAGGACATGCTCAGCGGGTGGGGCCTGCGGACCCTGAGCAGTCGGGTTCCGGGCTTCAACCCGATGAGCTACCACAACGGCAGCGTCTGGCCCCACGACAACTCCCTCATTGCCGCCGGCCTCAAACGCTACGGCCTGAGCGAGCAGGCCAACCTGGTTATCAGCCAGGTTTTCGATGCCGCCCAGACCTTCCGCTACCTGCGCCTTCCCGAGCTCTTCTGCGGCTTCACCCGCGACCGCCGCTACTATTCGGCCCCGGCCGAGTACCCCTTGAGCTCCAGCCCCCAGGCCTGGGCCGCCGGGACGGCCCTCTCCTTCTGCCAGACGATCCTCGGGATCCGGCCCGACGGGGTTCGGGACCGGCTGGACCTGAACCCGACCCTGCCGCCGTGGCTCAATGAAGTGATGGTCCGGCGGCTCCGGGTTGGGCGGGCCGAGCTCGACCTCCGGTTCCGGCGAACAAACGGCCGAACGACTACCGAGGTCCTCGGTATTCGTGGTACGATCGACATTCGGTGGCCTGGGTCCGCATCTTTTTAACCGTCCTGGCGGTGGGTGCCGCCGCCTTAGGCCTTATGTTCGGCCGGCCTCCGGCCCAGGGGGCAACCCAGCAGACCCCGACGCCGACGGCCGTCCCCAGCACGCCCGGCGCCGCAACCCCGACGCCGGTGCCGGCGACCCGCACGGCCGTTGCCCCGAGCCCGACCCCTGTACCCCGGACCCCGACCCCTGCGGCCACGGCAACGCCCCGGCCTGCCACCCCGACTCCCCGGCCGGCGACCCCAACCCCGACGCCCGAACCGCTGATCCCCGTCCCCACGGCCACGCGCACCCCACCCCCTCCGGCCAGCCCGACCCCTATCCCGACGATTCCGCCCCTGCCGCCCCGCCCCACCGGTCCGGCCGGGCTGAGCCTGGTAAGCTGCCTGGGACCCTTACTTCTCGGGACCGGCCTTGCCCTGGGCTTTTTCGCCCTGGCCCTGGGCTGGGTTTACTGGTACCGGCGCCGACGGGAGGAACTGCAGGCCGGCGGCTACTACGACGAAGATGAGGGCTAGCCGGCCGCCGGGCCGGCACCTTCCGGGCGCGGGGCCACCACAACGCAGTCCCGGCCTGCGGCCTTCGCCTGGTAGAGGGCCAGGTCGGCCGCGGCGATAAGGGCTTCGACCGTTTCGCCGTGTTCGGGGGCGGCGGCAACCCCGGCCGAGACCGTCACCGGCGCAACGAGCTGGCCGTGGTGGTCGATGGTCATGTCCCGGACCCGCAGGCGCACCTGCTCGGCCCGGCGGAAGGTGTCGTCCAGGGACGCATCCGGGAGGACCAGGACGAACTCCTCGCCCCCGTACCGGCAGGCGATATCCTCGGCCCGGATGCTCGACTGCAGGACCCGGCCGAGGGTCTGGAGGAGGATGTCCCCGGCCGTGTGACCGTAGGCGTCGTTAAAACCCTTGAAGTGGTCGATGTCCAGCATGATAACCCCAACCGAGCTCCGGTGTCGGATGGCCCGGCGGATTTCCCGCTCGAGGGACTCCTCCATGTACCGGCGGTTGAACAGCCCCGTAAGGGGGTCGCGAATCGCCTGATTCCGGAGGGCTTCCTGCATCCGGAGACTGACTAGGCCGAGGGCGACGTGTCGGGCCAGCTCGACGGCAAGCCGGCGGCGGTCCTCGTCAATGACCGGGTCGGCGAACCGGATGTGAAAGAGGCCGACGGGTTCGGTCTGCCCGATCAGGGGCACGCAGATGTATGACCCCGGCGCGTCCGGCCTCACGTGCTGACACCGTATCCCCACCGCCGATTCATCGAGCACGTGGGCGCGGCCCCGGCGGAGAGCCCAGCACTCGTCGGGGGCAAAGACCAGGAGGGCCTCGTTACCCCCGGCCGGCCCCCAGCTCGCGGCGGCCTCGACCAGATTGCGGGACGGGTTCACCACGTAGAGCACCCCACTGCCGGAAGGAAAGAGTGCCCGGGCGAAGTTGCCCACCACCCGGTAGGCTTCGTCGAGAGTCTGGCACGTCCGGAGGAGCTCAGCCAGGTCGGCAAAAATCTGATTCTCTTCATTGCGCCGCTGAAGCAGGCCGATGGTGGCCTCAAGCCGGGCATTGGTCTCCCGTAGCTCCGCTTCGACGGCAACCCGGTCGGTGACATCCCGGCCGTTGAGCACGACCCCCCTGATCACCGGGTCGTCCAGCAAATTGGTCACCAGCCACTCGATGACCCGCGTCCGGCCGTCCTTGGTCAGAATCCGGAGCTGAATCCCCCGGCTCACCCCGCTGGCCTCGCCGGCCCGGACCCTGAAGAACTCAACGGCCCGGTTCCGGTCGTCGGGGTGGACAAACCTTGCCCCCGGCTTGCCAGTGAGGTCCGCCAGCTCGTAGCCGAGGATGCGGCTGACCGAAGGGCTCGCGTAGGTAATGATGCCCCGGCCGTCCAGCACGATGATGAGGTCCGAGGCCCGCTCGATGAGCGACCGGAAACGTAGCTCGCTCCGGCGCAAATTCTCTTCGGCCCGGTGCAGTTCGGTAACATCCCGGTAAAACCAGACCCGGGCGTAATAGTTGCCCGCCTGGTCGTGAACCGGGGCCGTATAGAACCGGAAGACCCGGCCGTCCTTCAGGTGCATGTTTCCCCGGAAGGATTCCGCCGGCTCATCGTAAATCCAGTCCAGCAGGCTCCTTATTTCGGCCTCATTCTCCAGCTGGGCCAGGATGATGGGCAGCCCCTCCTCCCGCGACCGGCTCCGGACCACCTCCTCGGGCAGGGACCAGAGCTCGGCGAACCGGCGGTTGAAGAGCAGCCACTTCCGGTCCGGGGACACGACCAGGATGCCGTCCTCCGAGGCCTCCATCTGAGCCTCTAAAAGGGTCTGGTTAAACCGGAGCTGGGCTTCGGCCCGGCGTCGGGCCGTCACATCCTGGTAAAACCAGACCCGCCCGAGATAGGTCCCGTCTCCGGCCCGGACGGAAACCCCGTATTTCTCAAAAACCCGGCCGTCCTTCAGCCGGAGCTCCTGACGGACCTCCTCATCCGGGTGGTTGTATGCGTGGTCGAGGGCGGCAAGGAAGGCCGCCGGGTCGACAAGCTGGGCGGTGATGATGGGCAGGGCGTCGTCCCGGGAGCGGCTTGCGGCCACGTCCGGGGGGAGATTCCAGAGGGCGGCGTAGCGGCGGTTGAGAAATGTCCATTCCCGCTGGGGCGAGACAACAACGATGCCGTAGTCGACAGCATCCATCAGGGCATTGAGGAGGGCGACCTGAAACTGCAGGTCGGCCGCCAACCGCTCCCGCTCGGCGGCCTCGGCCTCGAGCCGGCTGAGGGCCTGCCTGAGACTGGCCGTTTGCTCTTCAAAACGGCTTACCAGCTCCTCGTGGCTCAGGCGCCGACGCTCTTCCGCCTGCTCCCGGCGGTAGGCCAGGTAGCTGACCAGACCGGTCGCCGCCAGCGTCAGCCCTGACCGGATGAGATGGGCCGTGGTAAGTCCCGCCGCATCCGCCGCCGCCCAGTTGACGGCCGCCAGACCGAGCACGCCGCCCACCGGTGCCGCCACCCAGCCGCCGAAGTAGGCGGCAATGACGGCCAGGGCCGTAACAAAGACCCAGCCGAATTCCGGGAAATGCTCGGGGAAAAGGACGACCAGGGCCGCGGTCAGAGGCAGGCAGGCGGCGCCCACCAGGATGCCGCCCAGGTGTGCCCGTAGCCTATTTCCCACTTCGGTAATAATATATCCGTGTCCGTTCCAGATTATACCGGAGTTGTCCACCGGCCTGCCAGTCAATAGCCTGTCCGGATCTGAGCCAGGTTGAGACAGATCCGGCGGCTCAGGTATACTGGCTTAGCAGTACCCCAGCACGAACCCGAAGGCGATGGCAAAGGACACCATCCGAATCGGCCTGCTCGGCCTCGGCACCGTCGGGAGCGGAGTTGCCCGCATCCTTCCCCAGAAGGCCGACAGCCTTTCGGCGACCATCGGCGCCAGGCTCAAGGTCGAGCGCATCCTGGTCCGCGACCTGCGCAAGCCCCGTCCCATTGAGGTGCCGTCCGAGCTTCTCACCACGGACCCGGCCGCGGTGCTGGACGACCCCAACATTGATATCGTCATCGAGGTGGTCGGGGGCGAGCACCCGGCGCTGGATTTTCTCCGCCGGGCCATCGAAAACGGCAAGCACGTCGTGACGGCGAACAAGGTTGTCATGGCCCGCCACGGGGCCGAGCTGATGGCCCTGGCCCGGGAGAAGGGCGTTGACGTGCTTTACGAGGCGAGCGTGGGCGGCGGCCTGCCCATCATCGCCGTCCTGAAGCACGACCTGGCGGCCAACGAGATCCGCTGGCTGAAGGCGATCATCAACGGGACGACGAACTACATCCTGACCCGGATGGACCGGGACGGGGTCGAATATGCCCAGGCCCTGGCCGAGGCCCAGCAGCTCGGCTACGCCGAGCCCGACCCGGCCGACGACGTCGAGGGCCGGGACGCCGCCTTCAAGCTTGCCATCCTGGCCAGCCTGGCCTTCCGGTCGCGGATTCCGCCTGAGGCCGTCTACCACGAGGGCATCACCCGGCTCACCGTCCGGGACTTCCGCTACGCCCGGGAGCTGGGCTACGGCATCAAGCTTCTGGCCATCGCCCGGTGCGCCAACGGCATCGCCGAGGCCCGGGTTCACCCCTGCCTGGTGCCCCTCCACCGCATGCTGGCCCAGGTCCACGGCGTCTTCAACGCCGTCGAGGTGGAGGGGGACCTGGTGGGACGGGTGCTCTTCTACGGCCAGGGCGCCGGTGCCCTCCCCACCAGCTCGGCCATCGTCGCCGATGTCCTTGAGCTTGCCCGGGACATTGCCCGGGGTGTGCCCCGGGAGTGCCCGGAGCTGGGGCTCAACCGGCTTGAGGTACGGCCCATCCACGAGATCCAGAGCCGCTACTACATCCGGCTGGAGGTGGCTGACCGGCCGGGGGTCCTGGCCCAGATTGCCGGCGTCTTCGGCCAGCACTACATCAGCATCGCCTCGGTGATCCAGAAGGAGGCCCACGAGGACGCCCTGACCGCCGAACTGGTCATCATGACCCACCGGGCCAACGAGGCGGCAGTGCAGGCCGCCCTCCGGGAGATCGCCCGGCTCCCCGTTGTTCGGGAGATCGGCAACTGGATCCGGGTCGACGATTAGCCATGGCAACCGAACCAACGCCCCCGAACGTCGACCGGCTCGTGCTCGACCACCAGGAGGTTCGGGCCCAGCTCGGGGTTCTCCGACGCCAGGTGGACCAGCTCACCGGCCTGACCCAGACCCATCAGCAACAGCTTTCGGACCTCAGCGCCGCCTTCGCCGCCCTTCGCAGTCAGGTCGGGCAGACCGGCCAGCTTGAGGCCGCCGTCCGGCTGGTTAAAGAAATCACCGACCAGCTCCGCACCGCCCAGGCCGAGCTTACCGGCCGCATCGAGCGGCTCGAGCGGCTCCAGGGCACCGAGGCCGACCAGCTCCGCCAGGCCATGGCCACCTTTCAGCGGCGCCTGGACGAGGTGGGCTCCACCGCCGAGCTGGCCCGGACCCGCCTCGAGGCCCTGGCCGAGGCCCAGCGCAAGCAGCAGGAGAGCCTGGCGGCGGTGGCCAAGGACGTTGAGAACTGGTCTGACGAAGTCAGCCGCATGCAGAGCCAGCTCAAGGCCCAGCCCGGCCTCATTCAGAAGGTCGAACGGGACCTGGCCGCCCTGCGGCCTGAAGTCATGGGGGTTGCGGCCGAACAGGCGGCAACCACCAACCGCCTCAAGGCCCTGGGCGAAGATATCGGCCGGCTCAATGAGGCCGTTGAAGGGCTCCGTCAGGACCTGTTGCTCCTCGATGAGGCCCGGCAGGGTGTCCGGGAACTGCGGGGCAGCTACGAGCTCCTCGAGCGGCGGCTTGCCACCCAGGAGGAGGGACTGCAGGCCCTGGGCGAGCGGATGGACCGTCTCGAAGCGGGGCAGCGGGACCTGCACCACTACCTGCGGAACCTTGAAGCGGAGCTCAACCACACCCGGGTCCAGCTTCAGCAGGCCCTCGAACTGAACACCCGCCTGATCCTTGCCGTCCTGGGTCTGCTGGAGAACCTGACGAACCTGCGAATTCAGCACTTCCAGGCGGAGCTGCGGCAGGTTCGGGAGTTCACCATCCGGGCCCGGGAAATGGGGGAATCCGGCCAGACCCGACCAGCCGATGAACCGGCCTAACCTGCTCCAGTTTTACCGGGAATTCCTGCCGGTCGGCCCCGCCACGCCGGCCATCAGCCTCGGGGAGGGCTTCACGCCCCTTATCCGGTCCCACAACCTCGGCCGCCAGCTCGGCCTCGAGAACCTTTATTTTAAATTCGAGGGAACCAATCCGACCGGCTCCTTCAAGGACCGGGGCATGGTTGTGGCCGTGGCCAAGGCCGTCGAGGAGGGAGCCCGGGGCGTTGTCTGCGCCTCGACCGGGAACACCAGCGCCTCGGCGGCGGCCTACGCCGCCTGCGCCGGCCTCCCGGCCGTGGTGATTGTCCCCGCCGGCGGGATTGCGGCCGGCAAGCTCCTCCAGGCGGTCGCCTACGGGGCCCGGGTTTTCGCCATCAAGGGCAGCTTCGACCGGGCGCTGGAGGCGGCGGTGGAACTTTCAACCCGGGCCAACCTGCGCCTGGTCAACTCTTTGAATCCCCACCGTCTCGCCGGGCAGAAGACGGCCGCCTTTGAAATCGTCGATGCCCTCGGCGACGCCCCCGACTATCTCTTTCTGCCGGTGGGCAATGCCGGCAACATCAGCGCCTACTGGCTCGGCTTTAAGGAGTACCGGGCCGCCGGCCGGAGCACGAAGCTACCCCGGCTGGCGGGATTCCAGGCCGCCGGGGCCGCCCCCATCGTCCTGGGCCGGCCGGTCCCAAATCCCGAGACGGTGGCAAGTGCCATCCGGATCGGCCACCCCGCAAACTGGGAATCCGCCGTGCGGGCCCGGGACGAGTCGGGGGGACTTATTGAGGCGGTGACCGACGATGAAATCCTGGCGGCCCGCCGCCTGCTGGCCGAACTGGAGGGGCTCTTCGTCGAGCCGGCGTCGGCCGCCGGGGTTGCCGGCCTCATCAAGTTCCGCTCGCTGGTCAGCGACCCGGCGGCGGTGGTGGTCTGCGTCCTTACCGGGACGGGCCTCAAGGATCCGGTTCCCGGTTTTGACGTCGAAAGCCGGGTCCACCAGGTCGAGGACCTGGACGGGATCCTCAACACCCTGGGGCTGGAGGCCTCCCGACGGAGTTCCGGGTAACCGTTCCCGCCACCTCGGCCAACCTCGGGTCCGGCTTTGACTGCCTGGCCCTCGCCCTGGACCTCACCCTGGAGGTCGCGGCCCGGCCCGCCCCGGAACTTAAAGTCGCCATCCGGGGCGAAGGGGCTGCAGAACTGCCGGCCGACGACGAGAACCTCATTGTTCGGGCCTACCGCCAGACCCTGGAGGCCCTGGGGGCGAAGTGGGCGCCCATCGAGCTCCGCGTGACAAACGCCATTCCCCTGAAGCGGGGCCTCGGCAGCAGCGCGGCCGCCGCCGTCGCCGGGGTTGCCCTCGCCCACCTGGTTGCCGGCCGACGATTCGAGGTCCTGGACCTTCTCCGGCTGGCCGCCGCCATAGAAGGCCACCCGGATAACGCCGCCGCGGCCGTCCTGGGCGGGGTCGCCCTGGTCTTCGAGGCCGAAGGCCGGGCCCAGGCCGTCGGCCTGCCGGTTCCCCGCAACCTGGGGGTCGTCGTCTTCGTCCCCGAGCGGGACCTGCCCACCGAAGAGGCCCGGCGGGTCCTGCCGAAGGCGGTGCCCCTGGCCGATGCGGTCTTTAACCTGAGCCGGCCGGCCCTGTGGGCGGTGGCCCTGCTGGCGAACCGGCTCGACCTGCTCCGGGTCGCCACCGAGGACCGGCTCCACCAGCCCGCCCGTCAGGGGCTGGTTCCCGAGCTTGGGCCCCTCGTCCGGACGGCCGTTGAAGCCGGAGCCCTGGGCGCCTGCCTTTCCGGGGCCGGCCCCAGCGTCATCGCCTTCGTTGACACCCGGACCGACGCCGGCGACAGGGTGGCCGCGGCCTGGGCCGAAGCCGCCCGGCGGTTGGATTTCCCCGGGCGGGTCCTCCGCCCGGCCATCCGGCGGCAGGGGGTTGCGGCCGAAGTCAGGAGCGGCCGGGCCCGATAAAGTCCCGGCCGGCAAACCGGGCGCCTTTTCCCAGCTCGGCCTCAATGGCCAGGAGCCGGTTGTATTTGGCCACCCGCTCCGACCGGGCCGGGGCGCCGGTTTTGACCTGCCCGGCATTGACGGCCACGGCCAGGTCGGCGATGAAGGTGTCCTCGGTTTCCCCCGACCGGTGGGAGATGATCGGCCGCCAGCCCGCCCGGACGGTCAGGTCCACGGCGGCGAGGGTCTCGCTCACGGTCCCGACCTGGTTGAGCTTGATCAGCACCGCGTTGGCGGCCTTTCGGCCGATCCCGAGCCGGATACGCTCGGGGTTCGTAACAAACAGGTCATCCCCGACGAGCTGGACCCGGCTGCCCAGGGCGGCGGTGAGGGCCTGCCAGCCCTCCCAGTCGTCCTCGGCCAGGCCGTCCTCGATGGAGATGATCGGGTAAGACTCGACCCAGCGGGCGTAGAGGTCGATGAGCTCCCCGGCCGAGAAGGTTTTGTTCTCCTTGGGCAGGCGGTAGCGACCGTCCTCAAACCACTCGCTGGCGGCGGCGTCCAGGGCCAGCCAGACCTGCTCGCCGGGCCGGTAGCCGGCGGCGGAAATCGCCTCCAGCAGCAGGTCGAGGGCCTCGACGTTCGACCGGAGGTCCGGCACAAATCCACCCTCGTCCCCCAGGCCGACGGAGCCGCCCCGGTCTTTGATGAGCCTGCGCAGGGCGTGGTAGATTTCGACGCCCCAGCGGAGGGCCTCGGCGAAGCTGGGGGCCCCGGCCGGAACGACCATAAACTCCTGGATGTCCGTTGACTGCCAGTCGGCGTGGCGGCCGCCGTTTAAGATATTCATGAGGGGCACGGGCAGAACGGCGGCTCCGACGCCGCCCAGGTACCTGTAGAGGGGCATGCCCAGGGAGGCGGCCGCCGCCCGGGCCACGGCCATGGAGGTGCCGACGATGGCGTTCGCCCCCAGCAGGCTCTTGTTGGGGGTGCCGTCCAGGGCGATAAGCTCGGCGTCAATCTCGGCCTGGGGGAACGGCGAGCGGCCGACCAGCACCCGGGCGATGACCTTGTTGACGTTTTCCACCGCCCGCAGAACCCCCAGCCCCCGGTAGCGGGTTTTGTCGCCGTCCCGGAGCTCCAGGGCCTCATGCCGGCCGGTCGACGCCCCGGAGGGTACGGCGGCTGTCCCGACGGTCCCGTCTTCAAGCCGGACGGTGACTTCAACGGTCGGATTTCCCCGGGAGTCCAGGATCTCCCGGGCCGAAACCTCGGCAATGGTGGGGTATCCGTTCACGGGCCGTGTCCTCCTTCTTGGTTGCGCCTTGATATTAAACTAGCAGAAAATCCCCAACCGGGAGGCTACCCGATGCTGATTGCCGTCATCGGCGAAGGCGAATGCCCGCCGGAACTCTTCGCCCTGGCCGAGCGGGTTGGGGCCGAACTTGCCCGCCGGGGCGCCACGGTCATCTGCGGCGGCCTTGGGGGCGTCATGCTCGCGGCCTGCAAGGGTGCCAAGGCCGCCGGCGGCACCACCGTGGGCATCCTGCCCGGCGCTAACCCGAAGGAGGCAAACCCCTTCGTCGACATCCCCATCGCCACCGGCCTCGGCGAGGCCCGCAACGTCATCGTTGTCCGGTCGGCCCAGGCGGTGGTGGCCGTTGGGGGCGCGTACGGCACCCTCTCGGAGATCGCCTTTGCGCTGAAGTTCGGCAAGCCCGTCATCGGCCTGGAGACCTGGGAGCTCTTCCGCCGGGGCGAGCCGGATACCGGAATTATCCGGGTTGACGACCCGGAGGCGGCGGCGGAGCTGGCCTGTAGCCTGGCAGCGGCCGAATAGGCCCGGCGACCCCGTTCAGGTGCCGCCACTCGGCGGGCAGGTAAACCGGCCCGAAAGCTTCCCGCCCCGGCCGGGACCGGACCTCCAGCCGGTAGAGGCGGTCGTGATAGTCGTAAAGGCGGGTCAGGCTGTGGTCGCTGACCGCCACCGAAACCAGATAAACGCCCCGGGTGAGGTTAAGCTCCCGAACCCGGTATTCGACAACCCCGTCGCCCTCGATGAAGGGGATCTCGAGGCCGGCGAACCTGGTGTTCGGCCCGGTGATGTGGACCGACTCCCCCAGGTGGATGCCCACCCCGAACACCGGCCGGTCAATGCGCCGGTGGGCCCGGTAGTGGAGCCGGATGGTTACGGGGTCGCCGGTGGCAAAAAACCAGGTCGGGTTGCCGTCCCGGTCGAGGAACTCAACCCCGGTGATCTCGACTTCAAAGGTTCCCCACCGCCGGTTGGGGGCCGCTTCCGCCGGGGCGCCCCGGCGGAACGCCTTCTCACTCGACCAGTCCAGGTACGCCCGGGTCACCGAAACCGGGTCGCCCAGGGCCCGCACCCGGCCCCGGTCGAGCCAGAGGGCCTCATCGCAGAGCTGGCGAACCAGGTTCAGGTCGTGGCTGACCATGATTATGGTCCGGCCGGCCCGGGCAAACTCGTAGACCTTCTCCAAACACTTGTGCTGGAAGGCCTCATCCCCGACGGCCAGGACCTCGTCGGTAATTAAGATATCCGGGTCGAGGTGGACCGCAACGGCAAACCCGAGCCGCACCAGCATCCCCGACGAATAGTGCTTGACCGGCGTGTCGATGAACTGCTCCAGCTCGGCGAACCCGATAATCTCGTCGAGCCGGGCGTTTATCTCCCGCCGCCTCAGCCCCAGGATCGAGCCGTAAAGATAAATATTCTCCCGGCCGGTGAGCTCCGGGTGGAAGCCGGCCCCCAGCTCCAGCAGGGCCGTCACCCGGCCGCCGACCCGCACCGTCCCGGACGTAGGCTTCAGGATTCGGGCAATCACCTTGAGCAGGGTGCTCTTGCCCGACCCGTTTTCACCGACAATGCCGAAGGTTGTCCCGGCGCGGACCGTAAACGAGACGTCCCGCAGGGCCCAGAACTCCACCCGCCGGGCGCTACTTTGCCGCGGGCGCCGGAAAAGACCGATTAAGGCCTCCTGAAACGACCGTGGCCGGTCCGGCCGGAGAATAAACCGCTTCGAGACCCCCTCGCAGATGACCGCCTCCATCAGACCTCCTCCGGCAGGCGGTCCCGAAGCAGGCTGAAAACCAGGTAACCGGCGGCCAGCACCAGGAGGGCCTGGGCGAGGGTCCGCAGCATAAAGAGGGGGTCGGGCCAGGTGTTGTAGTAAAGGAGGACCCGGTAGTTGGCGATAATCGAGGCCAGGGGATTCACGATGTACATCAGGCGCGACCAGCCCCCGGCCAGGTCCTCAACCCGGTAAAAAACCGGGGTCAGAAAGAACCAGCCGAGCATCAGCACATCCAGGACCGCCGCCGTATCCCGGAACGGCACGTTCAGGGCCGACGCGGCCAGGGCGAGGCCCGAAAGAAAGATAAGCTGGGTAAGGATGGCCAGCGGCAAGAGGACGAGCTGGGGTCCCGGTACCTGGCCCAGGACAAGCATCAGCCCGAAGAGGGGAACCAGTGCGAACATGAAGTTTATCAGGTTCGAAAGGACGGTGGAGATGGGGAGAACCTCGGTCGGGAAATAGACCTTTCTGACCAGGTGGCCGTGGGAGACGATGCTCTGGGCACCCCCGACTACTGCCCCCACCGTCCAGTTCCAGGCCAGCAGGCCGATGAGGACGTAGAGGGCATAGTTGGGCAGGCCGCTGGGCATTAGCACGGTGAAAACGAAGGTAAAGATGGCCGACATCACCAGCGGATTAAGGAGCGACCAGAAAACCCCAATAACCGAGTTCTTGTAACGGACTTTAAGGTCCCGGGCCACCAGGTTGTAAATCAGCTCCCGGTAGCGGTAAAGCTCGGCCAGCCGGTCGGGACCGGGGATTGCCGACAGCATCGCCTTGAAATAATACGTTCCCGACCCGGCACCCGGCAAGGTGCCGCCGGGTAAAATAGTTCGGGACACATGGCCCACGAGCACCACGCCCACCACCCGCCGGTTGCGGCCGCCCCAGGGCGTCCGGCCGAACCCCACCCCCCGGACCGGCATGCCGGCCACACGCCGGCGATGTTCCGGAACCGGTTTATTGTCTGCGCCCTCCTCACCCTGCCGGTCCTTTACCTGGCCGAACCGGTCCAGCAGCTCCTCGGCTACCGACCGCCGGCTGTTCCCGGCCTGGAATGGGTAAGCCCTGCGCTCACCACGGTTATTTACCTTTACGGCGGACTGGTCTTCGTCCGGGGCGGCCTCGCTGAGGTCGCCGCCCGCCGGCCGGGGATGATGACCCTGGTCGGGCTGGCCACCACGGTGGCCTACGCCTACAGCCTGGCCGTCGCCCTCGGCCTGCCGGGCATGCCCTTCTACTGGGAGCTGGCAACCCTCATCGACGTGATGCTCCTGGGCCACTGGCTTGAGATGCTGGCCGTCCAGGGGGCAAGCCGGGTACTCGAGGAGCTCGCCTCCATCCTGCCCCAGACCGCCCACGTGGTGACGGACGGCCAGGTCGTCGACGTGCCGGCGGCCGAGCTGCGGCCGGGGGCGGTGGTCCTCGTCCGGCCGGGTGAACAGGTCCCGGCCGACGGGGTCGTCGTCGAAGGCTCCTCGAGCGTTAACGAGGCGTTCTTGACGGGCGAATCCCGGCCGGTACCCAAGCAGGTTGGGGATGAGGTGGCGGCCGGGTCGATAAACGGGGAGGGCGCCCTCAAAATCCGGGTGACCCGGACCGGCGAAGATACGGCCGTAAGCCAGGTCATGCGGCTTGTCCGGGAGGCCCAGGCCTCCCGGAGCCGCTTTCAGACTGTGGCCGACCGGGTAGCCGGCTGGCTCACCCTCCTTGCGGTCGGGGCCGGCGCCGCCACCTTCGCCGCCTGGCTGATTTCCGCCGGGGAGCTCGCCTTTGCCCTGGAACGGTCGGTCACCGTCCTGGTGATTACCTGTCCCCACGCCCTCGGCCTGGCCGTCCCCCTGGTGGTGGTGAACGCCACGGCCCTGGCGGCCTCCAGCGGCATCATCATCCGAAACCGGGAAGCCTTCGAGCGGGCCCGGGAAATAAACGTGGTCGCCTTCGATAAGACGGGCACCCTCACGGAGGGCCGGTTCGGGGTCGAAGCGGTCGTGGCGGCTGACGGCGTCGACCCGAATCAGGCCCTGGCCCTGGCGGCGGCCGTTGAAGCCTTCTCCGAACATGCCCTGGGCCAGGCGATTGTCGCCGCGGCCCGGGACCGCAACCTGCCCGTCCCCACCGCGGCCGACGTCCGGGCGGTGCCGGGTCGGGGCGTTGAGGGCCGGGTCAACGGCCGGACCTGCCGGGTTGGCCGGCCCGAGTGGTTTGCCGAGCTCGGGCTGAGCTTTCCTGAGTCCCTTTCCCAGGCCCTGGCCGAGGCCGACGCCCGGGGTCAGAGTCCGGTGGTTGTTGGGGATGAGGGCCGGACGCTGGCCGTAATTACCCTTGCCGACCGGATCAGGCCCGGCGCCCGGGAAGCCGTCAGACGGCTCAAAGGCGCCGGCGTTGAAGTTATCATGGTGACCGGCGACGCCGAGGCGGTGGCCAGGACCGTCGCCGAGGCCCTGGGGATTACCCGCTACTACGCCCGGGTCCTTCCGGCCGATAAGGCCCGGATCGTCGAGTCCGTCCGGGCGGAGGGGAAGCGGGTGGCCTTCGTCGGCGACGGCATCAACGACGCCCCGGCCCTCCTGGCCGCGGACCTGGGGGTCGCCATCGGGGCCGGAACAAACGTTGCCATCGAGTCGGCCGACGTCGTCCTGGTAAAGAACGACCCCCTCGATGTTGTCCGGATACTGGAGCTTTCCCGGACCGCCTACGCCAAGATGACCCAGAACCTGCTCTGGGCTACCGGCTACAACGTGGTGGCGATACCCCTGGCGGCCGGCGTCGCCTACCCGGCCGGAATCGTCCTCTCCCCGGCAGTCGGGGCCCTGCTTATGAGCCTTTCAACCATCATCGTCGCCCTCAACGCGATGCTGATGCGCCGCCGAAAATAGTCCCCCGACCGCGCCTGCAGGCCCGGCGCGCCATCCGCTATAATTAACCAGAACATATGGTCGAGTTAAACCCATGATTACCGGGCTTCTCTGGTATGACCCGGACCGCCGCCGGCCCCTGGCCGACAAAGTCGCCGCGGCCGCCCGGCGCTACCGGGAAAAGTTCGGCCGGGACCCCGAGGTTGTGGTCGTAAACCCGGCCGAGGTCGAAAGCGGCCTGCCCCTTCGGGTCCTCGGCCGGCCCTTCGTTCGGCCCGGCCACTTCATCATCGGGACCTTCGTCGACGGGGCTAATCCAGAAGGGGCAGAACCTCCGTCGCGTAACGGACGGCCTGGGGAAGAAGCTCCTCCGGGGGCGCCACCGGCGAGAGGACGAAATACTCGACGCCGGCGGCCCGAAACTGCCTGATCCGCTCCGCGCAGGCTTCGGGCGGGCCGAAGGCGCAGTAGCGGTCTACCAGGTCGTTGAAGGGCCGGGCGTACATCCGGCTGAGCCGCTCGACGGCGATACGCCGGGCCGCAGCGGGGTCGTCGTCGCAGCGGGTGAAAAGCAGCAGGGCCCAGGTGAAGGCTCCCTCCCGGCCGGCCCTGGCCCGGAGCGCCTCGATTTCCCGCCGGCCCTCCCGGTACTGGTCCGGGTCAATTAAATAAGGGAACCAGCCGTCCCCAAGCCGGGCGGCCCGGCGCCGGGCGGCCCGGGACCGGCCCCCGACCCAGACCGGGGGTCCGCCGGCCTGGGCCGGCGGGGGGTCAAGCCGAACGCCGGGTAACCGGTAAAAGCGGCCCTCGAAGCTCACCGGCTCGCCGGCCCACAGCAGCTTTAAAATCCGCAGGGCCTCGTCGGCCCGGGCGCCCCGTTCGGCGAGGGGAATGCCCAGGGCCTCGAACTCCGGCGGGTACTCGCCCCCGACGCCGACGCCGAGGATCAGCCGACCGCCGCTCAGGATATCCAGGGTTGCCGCCGCCTTGGCGACCAGGGCCGGCGGCCTTAAGGGCAGGAGCACGACCGACGACCCGACCTTCAGCCGTTCCGACCGGGCGGCGAAGGCGGCCAGGACGACCAGGGCATCCAGCGTAGGACCGTGGTAAAGGATATGCTCCCCTGACCAGACCGAGTCGTAGCCGAGCTGTTCGAGGGCCTCGACCTCGGCCGGGTCGCCGCCCGGGAAGACGATGCCGACCTTGCCCAGGGACATGCTGATATATACTACACCCAGGGGTAGCTCGCTAATGCCCAAGGCCGAGCGGCTGATAATTCTGGACGGCAACGCCATCCTCTACCGGGCCTTTTTCGCCCTGCCGCCGTTAACTACCCGCCGGACGGGCGAGAGCACCCACGCCGTGTACGGCTTTGCCAATATGCTTTTTAAGGCCATCCGGGAGCTCAAGCCCGACTACGTGGCCGTCGCCTTTGACGCCGGGGTCCCCACCTTCCGCCACACCCAGTTCGAAGCCTACAAGGCCCAGCGTCCCCAGACGCCTCAAGACCTGGCCCGGCAGATGGCCCGGGTCAGAGAACTGGTCGAGGCCCTGGGAATCCCCATCTACGAAGTCCCGGGCTACGAGGCCGACGACCTGATCGGGGCCCTCTGCCGGCAGGCAGCAGAGCACGGGGTCGAGTGCATCATCGTCACGGCTGACCAGGATGCGTTCCAGCTCATCGGCCCTGGGGTGAAAGTTCTGGCTCCCCGGAAGGGGCTTACGGATACGGTCCTTTACGATGAGGCCGCCATCCGCGAGCGGTTCGGCGTCGAGCCCCGCCAGCTCGTCGACCTCAAGGCCCTCCGGGGGGACCCGTCGGATAATATTCCCAACGTGCCGGGGGTTGGCGAAAAGACCGCCGTTCAGCTCATCCAGAAGTTCGGGTCCATTGATGGGCTTTTCGCCCGGCTGGATGAGGTTCAGCCGCCGAAGCTTGCCGAACAGCTCAGGGCCGCCCAGGAGCTTGTCCGGCGCAACCTGGAGCTGGTCCGCATCAAGACCGACGCCCCGGTTGTCCTCGACCTGGAAAAGTGCCGGCTCGGCCGGGCCGACCGGGCCCGGGTGCTGGCCATCCTCCGGGAGCTTGAGTTTCACAGCCTGGTCGAGCGATTGGATGAAATTCTCCCGGCCGAACCCCGGCCGGTTCAGGCCCGGCCCACCCCGGAGTCGGCCGAGGTTGAGGTTAGCGAGTTTGCCCGGCTTGCCGCCGGCTCCCCGGCCTTCGGGGCCCTGCCGGTGGGGACAAGCCCCCGGCCCATGTGGGCGAGTCTTCACTCGCTCACCCTGTCGGTTAACGGGACGTGCGCCTTCGTGCCGGTTAACCCGCAGCCGGAGTTTTTCGGTCAGTCCCCGGCCGGCGCGCCCGAACTTCTCCGGTTCGTCGCTCCCCTCTTTGCCGACCCCGAAAAACTCCTCATCGGCCACGACCTCAAGACATTGATCATCCTTCTGGGCCATGAGGGCATTGAGGTAAAAAACCGTCTCTTCGACACTATGATTGCGGCGTACCTGCTCGGGGAGAAGGCCATCGAGCTCAATGAGCTGGTCTTCTCCTTTCTGGGCGAAGAGGTGGCCTACCCGGCAAAGAAGTCTGCCCACCTGGGAACCCTTCCGGTGGACGCCGTCAGGGCCTATCAGGTTCGGCTGGCCCGGCGGCTCAAGGAGCTGGCCGAACGGCTGGGGGACCGGCTGGAAGAGCAAAACCAGGCGAGGCTCTTTCGGGAGGTCGAGATGCCCCTGGTACCGGTCCTGGCCGATATGGAGCGGGCCGGGGTTGCCATCGACGTGGAGCGGCTCGGGGCCCTGGGCCGGGAGCTCAATCGCCAGCTCCGGGAGCTGGAGCTTAAGATCTACAACCTGGTCGGCCACCAGTTCAACATCAACTCGCCCCGCCAGCTCGGGATGGTCCTCTTTGACGAGCTCGGCCTGCCCCGGGGCCGCAAGACCAAAACCGGTTACTCGACGGCGGCCCAGGTCCTCGAAGACCTGCGGGGTACCCACCCGATAATCGACCTTCTGCTCGAGTACCGCCAGCTTTCGAAGCTTAAGTCCACCTATGTGGATGCGCTGCCGGCGATGATCAATCCCCGAACCGGCCGGGTCCACACCAGCTTCAACCAGGCGGTGGTTGCCACCGGCCGGATTTCGTCGTCGGACCCGAATTTGCAAAATATTCCGGCCCGGAGCGAGGTTGGCCGGCAGATCCGGCGGGCCTTCATCGCTGCCCCCCTCCCCGACGGCACCCCCACCAGGCTCATCAGCGCCGACTATTCCCAGATCGAACTGCGCATCCTGGCCCACATCACCGGCGACCCCAACCTGATCGAGGCCTTCGAGGCCGGCCAGGACATCCACACCGCAACGGCCGCCAAGGTCTTCGGGGTGCCCCCCGAGCAGGTTACGCCCCTCCAGCGCCGGGTGGCCAAGATGATGAACTTCGCGGTTGTATACGGAATCACCGAATACGGCCTGACGGTCCGGACCGAGCTCTCCCGGGAGGAGGCGGCGGAATTTATCCGCAACTACTTCGCCATCTACCCGAAGGTGAAGGAATACACCCAGGAAATTGTCAAGCTCGCCCGCCGCCAGGGCTACGTGGAAACCCTCCTCGGCCGGCGGCGATACCTGCCGGAGATCAACTCGCCCAACGCCACCGTTCGGGCCGCCGCCGAACGGATGGCGATAAACATGCCCATCCAGGGCACGGCCGCCGACATCATGAAGCTGGCGATGATCAACCTCCACCGACGGCTGAAGGCCGGCGACTACCGCGCCCGTATGGTCCTCCAGGTCCATGACGAGCTGGTCCTGGAGGCCGCCGCAGACCAGGTCCCGGAGGTTGGCCGGCTGGTCCGGGAAGTCATGACGACCGCCTACCCCCTGAAAGTGCCGCTGGAGGTCGAGGTGGCCCACGGCCCCAACTGGGATGAGCTCGAGCCGCTGGAGCCCGCCGCCCGGAAGGCTGCAAAGCCCGCCGAGGACATCGAGTTTGAGAAGTTCGCCGTCGAATAAGGGATTCCAGCTTGCCCTCTGGCCGGAAGACCCGGCCCGCTGGGATGACCTTCCGGCAGCCCGGTTTGAGGTGCCCCCGGATGAGCTGAGCCTGGACTTCTCCCTGAACTGCGGGCAGGCCTTCCGCTGGCACCGTCTCGCCGACGGCGCCTGGGCCGGGGTCGTCTGGGACCGGGCGGTCCGGGTTCGCCGGTCGGGCAGGTTTATCGAATTGCGGACCTGGCCGCCCCTGCCGGACCCGGCGGGCTGGTTCGCGGCCTATTTTCGCCTCGACGTTAATTTAAAAGCCCTCTACATCGACTTCGAAAAGGCCCACCCCCATCTGGCCGAGGCGATTCGTCTCTTTCCGGGACTCCGCGTGCTGGGCCAGCCCCCGGTGGAGGTTCTCCTCTCCTACGCCCTTTCGGTCAGCAACTCCGTTCCCCGGATCGCCCGGGCCATTGAGGTCCTGAGCCGCAGGTTCGGCCAGCACATCGCCACCCTGGATGGGGTCGACTACTACGCTTTCCCCCCGGCCGACGTCCTGGCGGGCCTCAGCCTGCCCGACCCGGGGCTGGCCGCCGCCACCGGGGCCGGCTGGCGGCTGGAAAACTTAAAGCGGGTTGCCGGGGCCCTCCTTGCCCGGGGCGAAGACTGGCTTGCGGGCCTGAAGGGGCGGCCATATGAGGAGGCCCACGCCGAGCTGACGGGCCTGCCGGGGGTCGGGCCGAAGATCGCCGACTGCGTGTGCCTTTTCGGCCTCGGCTTCGACGAGGCGGTGCCCGTGGACACCCACATCTGGGCCCTGGCCCGGGAGCTTTTCGGGGCGGCCATGCCGGCCCGCACCCTCACCCCGGCCACCTACCGGCTGGTTTCCCGCCTTTACCGGGAGCGGTTCGGCCGGTACGCCGGCTGGGCCCAGGAGTATCTTTACCACTGGCGCCGGGTCAGACTCGGCCGGGCCGGTTGAACGATGCCCGAGCTTCCCGAGGTCGAACTCCTCTGCCGCCAGCTCGAAAGGATCCTTCCCGGCCGGACCGTTGTTGACTTCGAGTGCCGCAAGGCGAAACTCTGCCGCCTGCGGGCCATCGAGGCCGCCGGGTCGGACGACCCAGCCGCCCGGATGCGGGAGCTGCTGGTCGGCCGCCGCATTGAGGCGGTGGACCGGCGGGGCAAGTTTCTGCTCTGGGCCCTTTCGGGCGGCCTGGTGCTGGCCATCCACCTGAAACTGGCCGGCCAGGTCGTGGTGGTCGGGCCGGACGGCCGGGAGCTCGCCCGGGGCGGCCACTGGGCGCCCCGGCCCGGAGTGCCCCTGCCGCACCGGGCAACCCACGTGGTTTTCCGGCTGGACGACGGCAGTGTCGTTTACCTGACAGATATCCGGCAGTTCGCCCGCCTGACCCTGATGCCGGCCGGCGAGGTTGAAGCCTTCCTCCGGGAGTTCGGCCTCGGGCCCGACGGCCTCCGGGAACCCATAGACCCGGACCGGCTCGAGCAGGTCTTTCGGCGCCGGCCGAAGGCTCCGATTAAAGCCGTCCTCCTCGACCAGGCGGTGGTTGCCGGCCTGGGCAACATCTACGCCGACGAGGTGCTCTTCGCCACGGGCATCCACCCTCTAAGGCCGGCGGCCGGCCTGAGCCGGGCCGAGATTGGGGCTCTGGCCGCGGCCATTCCCCGGATTCTGAGCCGGGCGGTGGCCGAGGGGGCCGCCCCGGTTATCGGCGACCGGGCCGCCCGGGAGGATGGGCTCCCCGAGGTCCACGGCCGGGAAGGCCAGCCCTGCCGGCGGTGCGGGTCCCCCATTCGGCGGATTCGGGTTGGGGGCCGGAGCACCTATTTTTGCCCGGTCTGCCAGCCCCTCAAGGCTTAAGCCGGAGTTCGACCCCGAATTCCTCGCTCAGCCGCCGGAGGGATTCAAGGACGGGCGGGTCGAGGGGGATCCCTTCCCGGCGGCGGGCCTCTTCGGTTTCGAATTCCGGCTCGCCGGGGATGTAAATCCGGTCGTGGCCGGGCGCCTTGGGCAGGGCCCGGATCGCCCGGATCTCCTCATCCAGCATAGCCTTGAATTCTTCCAGGGGCCGGAGCAGGTCGACCCTGATGGCCGCAAAGAAGTGGCTGGGACCCCGGCGGCCGGGTCCGACCTGCAGGCAGTAGCCGCCCCCGGAGAGGACCCCGCAGAGGATGTCCACCATAAACGAGAGGCCGTAGCCCTTATAACTGCTCAGCTCGGGGGTACTCCCCAGGGGCAGGAGCGCCCGGACGGCCATGGCCTCGACCGGGTCGTCGGTGGGGGTGCCGTCCCGGCCCAGGGCCCAGCCCCTGGGGATCTTTTTGCCCCGGCGGGCGGCAACCTCCAGTTTGCCGTGGGCCACCACGCTGGTGGCCATATCGAGGACAAAGGGCCGCTCCGCCCCGGCCGGTGCCGCCAGGCTGATGGGGTTCGTGCCGACCGCCCCCTGCCGGCCGAAGGTGGGCACGACGATGGGCGTGGCGTTGGTCATGGCCAGGCCGACCATGCCCTCCCGGAGGGCCATCATCGAGTAGTAGGCGGCCATGCCGAAATGGTTGCTGTTGCGGACGGTGACGACGGCGGCGCCGGTATCTCTGGCCTTGTTGATGCAGTATTCCATGGCCCGGTAGGCAACCACCATCCCCAGCCCCCGGCCCCCATCCAGGAGGGCCGCCGCCGGTGCCTCGCTGATGACCCGGATTTTCGCCTTCGGGTCGATGATCCCCTCCTGGATCCGCCGGACGTACCAGAGCTCCAGGTGGGCGACCCCGTGGGAGTCGACGCCCCGGAGGTCGGCGGCCACCAGGACGTCGGCGGCGATTTCAGCGTCTTCGGCCTCGAGGCCGACCCGGCGGAAGACCCCAGCCGTAAAGCGGCGGAGTTCGTCGGCATCAATGCGCGCCTGGTTCACGACGAGTACCCCCGGTCCGAGAAATTCAACGGATTATACAGCCTTTCAGCCGCCAGCCACCGCCGCAACAAAGCGCACCTCGGCGTCCGGGGGCACCGGGGAATCCAGGCCGGCCGGCTCCTGGTTGACAAAAACTAAAATATACGGGCGCAGGGCCCGGCCCTCGAGTAAGCGGTCCTTAAGGCCCGGGTAGCGCCGGTCCAGCTCCTCGATGATATCCCGGACGCGGGAGCCGTTGACTTCCAGGGGCGGCTTTAGCTGGTAGAGGCGGCAGAGCTGGGCGGGCAGGTAGACCCGGGCGGACATCAGAGGACAACGGCTTCGACCGAGTTTATCGGGGGCAGAAAGGAGACGGCCAGCTCCCAGGTATCCCCCTCATCGGCGCTCACGAAGATATGCCCCGTGCTCGTCCCGGCATAGACCCCGGCCGGCTCCAGGGAATCGGTCGCCAGCCCGTCCCGCAGAACCGTCAAATAAGCGTGCCTTTGAGGCAGGCCGGCGCTGAGCTTCTGCCAGGTCCTGCCCCCGTCCCGGGTGCGCCAGACGGCCATGGCGGCATCAGGCACGTAGCGGCGGTCGTCGCTGATGTGGGGCACAAAGTAGGCCGTGTCGGGGTCGCGCGGGTGGACGGCCACCGAAAATCCGAAGTTTGACGGCAGGCCGTTGGCCCCGATGTCGACCCAGGTCTCCCCGTAGTCGTCCGACCGGTACATGCCCACGTGGTTCTGGTGGTAAAGGCGGCCCGGTTTCGGGGCGAGCCTGAGCTTGTGGACGCACTGGCCAGCCTCGGGCATCGGGTTCGGCTTCCAGGGGGCCGGGATGCCGCGGTTAAGGACCTTCCAGGTCTGGCCGCCGTCGTCGGACCGGTAGACGCCCCCGGCCCCGACCCCGACCCAGATCCGGTCCGGGTCATCGGGGTCGAGGAGGACGTTGGCCAGGATCAGCCCTCCCCCCGACGGCTCCCATTCGGAGACGGTGGGGTGGCGCCTCAGGCTCTCGATGTGTTCCCAGGTCCGGCCGTGGTCCCGGCTCCGGAAGAGGCCGGCGTCCTCGACCCCGGCCCACAGCTCGCCCGGACGGGACGGCGGTCCCGGACAGACCTGCCAGACCTGCTTGACCCGGGCCCGGGAGCCCTCCCCGTAGGTGAGGCCGGTGCTGGAGTGGGTCCAGGTCCGGCCCAGGTCGGTGCTCCGGGCCACCATCGGCCCGTAGACGTGTGAATTTACGGCGGCGTAAAGGGACCCATCCCGTCGGTCGAAGGTGACGTGCTGAATCGACCAGCTTTCGAAGAAGTGGTCGGTGATTTCCCAGGACTTGCGGTCGGGACTGCGGATAATGAAGCCGCCGTTGCGGGTTCCGACCAGCAGGAGGATGGGCATCGGTCACTGCTCCGTTTGTGGACTTACCGCAGGCTCGGGCGGTCGTGGCCGCCGGCTAAATTATACCGGCAAACCAGGAAACTCAGCTGCCGAGGATTTCGCCCACCCTGAGGGAGACGTCGGGAAGGGCCAGCGGCGAAACAGTGTCCTGAGCCCGCAGGATCTGCCGCTCGGCATAGCCTTCGGGACCGGGCTGTCGGAAGACCTCAACCTGGCCGGCATCGAGGTCAACCAGCCAGGCCTCCCGGATGCCCGACCGGCCGTAGAGGGGGGGGATCTTAACCTCCCGGTCGTAGGCGGTCCAGGTTTCGGCCACTTCGATAACCAGCAGGATATCTTCGGGCCCCGGATGGCCGGCGGCGTAGTAGTCCTGGCGGGGCCGGAGCAGGGCCAGGTCGGGCTGGGGTTCTGAGTGCTCGCCGATCCGGATAGGATTCTGGACATGGAGCAGGGCGCGGCTGGCCACCACCGGTGCAAGTAACGCCGCCAGCCGGTTCACACATCCGGCATGCCGGGGCCCAATGGGGGTCATCTCGACGATTTCGCCCTCGATGAGTTCGACCCGGTCGTCCTCGGTGAGAATGCCGGCCCATCTGCTCGAACTCGTAGACGTTGAAGCGCCGCCGGACAACGGTCATCCTTTACCCTCCGGCTCAACTATAGCACCAGGGGTCGCCGGGTTACTTCGTGCCCTGGATGGCGATGTTACCGCCCCCGAGCTCCGTTGACGTTGACAGGTCGGCGGTGTCGCCGGCGTCGCGCTGGTTGTCGTAAACCACGTTGCACGTCGGGTTATCCGGCTCACGAAAAAGAATGCGGGGTTTTCCGGTATCCTCCGGCTCCCCTCGCCTTCGCGTTAGGGTGAGACCAAGGTTGCGGGGGGCCTTACAACAGGGTTATGAGGGCGCTCTGTTCCTCCCAACCGGGGGGCCTGGCCGTGAAGATCGCCTCACCATGGCCGTTAGATGGGTTCTCCTTTTTATTGTGCTCAGTGGGGGAAGGCCTTCGAGCCGGGGCGATGAACGCCGGGTGGGAGCCTGGTCAAGACCTGTCCGCAACAGCTACCAGCTGCGAGTAGTGCCTGAGGACGGCCAGATCGCGGGGCGTCCAGTTTCCCCGGCCCGCTTCGACCCGGATGCGCTCGGCCAGTTTTGCGTAATCCAGAAACTTGGTAAACCCCAGAAGCACGGCGAGAAGCAGTCCCTGCTCGCCGTATCGCCAGAGCCCCCGTACAAGGTAATGAAAGACAAAACTCCGGACGCCCCGAAATCCCGCCTCGAGGAGGCCGCACCGGCGCCGGCGCCGGTGCAGGTACGCTGCTTCCAGGTCCGTGTAAAAGTTCAGCGACTCGAGGTACAGCGAAAGGCTACTCATCCCGTAATGGTAAATGACACCGTCGAGGACGCCGCGCGGCTCCGGAACCCGCAACTCCTCGTGGAGCGGCCGAACCCAGACCGCCACCTGGCGGTTCAAAAGCCTTGGCATCTCGGTCCGCCGAATCAGCTTCCGCAGACGGGGAGTAACCTTTCGGGTCGCCGGGTCGGGAATCCACTTCCCCGAGAATAGGTGGACCCGCTGGATGTGGTAGGCATTGAAACGGCCAAGCTCGCCGCGTTCAGCCAGGTGGGTAATTTCAGCCGCGAGTTCGGGCGAGACCCGCTCGTCGGCGTCGACGAACAGGACCCAGTCGTGCCGAGCTTCCTGCTGGGCAAAGTTCCGCTGGGCCGCGAAGTTCTCAAACCGGTGGCGGACAACCCGGGCTCCAAGGCTTTCGGCAATTTCCGCCGTATTGTCTGTACTGAGCGCATCCACAACAAGGATCTCGTCAGCCCATCGCACGGTGTCGATGCAGGCCGGCAAGTTCTCGGCCTCGTTTCGGGTCAGAATGATAGCCGTGACCGGGATTCTGGACATCTGCCTCCTCCGAGCACGTGGTCTCGGCCTTCTCCCGGCCAGGGTCAGCCGGGCGCCGGTCTAGTTTATTCACGAGCAGCTATTCAGCAATAGCTTGATAGCTGGTTATATATTTACGGATAACGGTCGCGGTCAGGCTCATGCAAGCCCGGAAATTACCCGCCGGATACCTCCCCCTCGCCTTCGGCGGGGCGGTCGCAACGGCCCTTACCCTGGCGGCCCTGCGCCTGGCGGGGCTTGACCACCGGTCGGCGGCGGGCCTTATCGGCTTTTCGGACCCCGCCCTCTTCCGGCTGGTTATTTACAGCCTGTGGACCGCGGCGACTGCCGTCACCTTGGCCCGGCTCCTCCGAAAGCACGGCTTTGGCCCGGATGCCCTGGGGTGGGAGGGGAAGGTCCGGGTCTCAGCGGGTGCCGGGGCAATGGCGGCCCTGGCCGCCCTCGCCACGGTTATGGTCTGGCTGCCCATCGACAGCCTCCGCGGGGCTTTGGGCATTCCCCTCTACTGGGACCCGGCCCAGCAGGGTTTTATCCGGCCGCGAACCCTTGCGGAGTTTGCCGTGGCCGGGGCCGTCGGGCTCATCCTGGTTCCCCTCTCCGAGGAGACGATCTTCCGGGGCTACGTCCTGCAGGTGGTGGTTCAGAGGCTCGGACTCTGGCCCGGCCTGCTCGCCCACAATGCCCTCTTTGCCCTCTACCACGCCGGAATCGGACCCGGCCTGCCCATTTATATCTTCGTCTGGTCGTTCTTTCCGGCCCTCCTCTTTCTGCGCTACCGGAGCATCTACCCGCCCATACTGATGCACGCCCTCAACAACGTCTGGGTCGATTTCCTGCTGCCCATTCTTTTCTAGGGCACCCCGCCGACGGCAGACCTCCCAGACATGGTATTGTGAGAGTAAGTGTACAAGTTGATTTGCCGAGGTCGGAACGGTGGCCGCAGCCGCAGGAGGGGATAGGCGCGAGTCCCGCCGCCGGCTGCTGGGTATTGACCTTGCCGCAGCGCGGCCATTTCCTGCCGCCTGCAACCGCCCAACTGGCCGAACACTTCCGACCCCGGCGGCCGAACCGGCAGCAACGCCTCAGGCGAGCCGCCTACCGGACTGCGTCCTTATGCGCTTTATACTTCAGGTGTCTGGGGGTCTGCGGCGCCGGTTGCACCCCGCTGATGGGTGCCGAGTGGGTGTGTGGCACTGCGTATCTTAATATCGGCCCGCGCACGTCTTGATTTGGCTGGTAAGCAGTAACCAAGGGCAGTTGCGAGCTTTAGCCGCAACGGAGGAGTCGGCGTCTTAGCGAAGACAGCGGAAGAAAATCCACATTGGGGGTGGCATGTCCTACCGCCAGGTGCTATGTGCAGCGCTTTGGCTGTTTGCGGTTTCGCTCCTCTTCGTCACCGTCGCCGACCATATCCCCCGACGCTCCGCCGAAGGGCCGGACCAACCGCGCCTTGCGGCCCCTTCCGCGTCGCAGCCACCTGCCGGCCGACCGGAGACTCCCGGCACATTGGGGCCGACCAGTACACCGGCGCCGGCGACTACCCCGGCCCGCTCGCCGACCCCACGCCCGGCAACGGGCACCCTGACCCCGGGCTCCGCCAACCCCGCCACAACTACGACCGTTGGCCAACTCGGCCTCACAGCAGCTTATCGAACAATAAGCGTTTATGCTGGTTTTAGTGGGGATGCCAATGCCAACAACAGTGCCGTTTTAGAGTACCGTCGGGTTGGCCAGGCCGGCTGGATTCGGGGCATG